>Ga0116230_10000069_pt1 | contig 72293 bp, 63 predicted proteins | sample S1TSphfallax_3_FD_88678 | JGI IMG/M metagenome (GOLD analysis project Ga0116230, IMG submission 88678) | Host-associated microbial communities from peat moss isolated from Minnesota, USA - S1T2_Fd - Sphagnum fallax MG | ecosystem: Host-associated > Plants > Peat moss > Unclassified | place...
CTACGCCTCACCCAACGATCCCAACCCCTTCGACAAATAGCAAAAACGAGCCGAATTTTTTGAAAACCGACACCCCCGCAAGGCCCAACTCCGCCCAAAATCCCAAAATTCCGCCCCAACCCCACTCACCGCCGCCGAACAACCGCTCCCCAACCCCCGCAAACCCTCTCCGCCCCACGCCTTCTTAGCGTCTTAGCGCCTTCGCGAGCGCTTTTTCCCTGTTTCGTTCCGTAGCGCCCGCTAGAAAATCCGGTCCTGCTTCTGCATGCTCCCAAAAGTCCCCAAGTTGGCCAGGGTAAACGAAAACAAATACTGGTTCTCATCCCGCGCCGCAAAGTCAAACCGCCGCAACTGGAAACTGAACCCGCAGCAATCCGTGTTGTACGTCACCTGCGCAAACTCAAAAAGCCGCTTGTCCAGCAGCAAATCATAAGTCACGTTCCCGCCCACGTTCCATCCCCGCCGCACGCTTGTCCCATACGCCCCGCCAAACGTGATCTGGTTCGCCTGCGGCACCAGCAGCGGAATGGTGGTCACGGCGGTGTCGGAAATATTCACCGAATACTTCCCGTGCCGCACGCTGCTCGAAATGGCATGGTCAATGAACTTATGCAGCAGCGGATCATACGCCGACCGGTACTCAAACGAAATGCCGGGGAAAGGATTAATCGCAATGGCCGATTCCACCGGCGAATAGTTGCGCGGCCCGCTGACAAACGCATAGGTCGACAGCTCCAGCGCCGTCAGCAAAACATTGCGCTCGCCGGCAATCACCGCGCCCCCGAACGTGGGGTCGAAATAGCGCGCCTGCGCAATGTGCCAGTTCAGAAACTCGGTCACTTTGCCCTTCTTGTCCTTCATGTACAGGCGGTTGGTGAAATCAATCGTCACCTGGTTGGTGTCCGACAGCGTGTCGCTGGCGTCAAAATGAATAATCTGGTTGAACTTGGCCACGCCCGACACCGCCTCATACGTGGCGTTCAGCTCAATCACATGCTTCAGCTTGACGCCCATGTGCAGCCACGCGGGCGGCGTGAAAATCCGCTCAATGGAGGGCGCGGAGATCTTCATCACAAAGTCGGCGTCGTGGCGCAGCAGGTTTTGCGATTGCACCGCGACATTGTAGCCAGTGGCCGTGGGCGGGCAAACCGGGTAGTTGCCGCATTGGTTGCTGGGAAGAGTAATAAAGGTGGTGCTGTTGCTGGAATAATCCTTCCCGTAGTCGGTCAGGCCCAGGCTCACGCTCGGATTGAACGTGAAATCGCCAATCTTGAAATAGCTGGAAAGCCGCGGATTGATCCCTTCCCGCGGCATCGCGCCGGTATTCAGCGTGAAGAATTTCGACTGCCCATACACCTCATCAGACTCCTGCCGGCTCAGCAGTCCGGCGCTGGCCGAAAACGAGAAGAAGAGCGGCAGCGCGTCGGATGTGTTGATTTGCTGTTCCCGCCCGACGAATTCAGCCGCCGGCAATTTCTGAATGATCACGTCATTCTGCGGCGTGCCCAAAGGCTGCGCCGATTCATACAACTGGTTGCGCTGGAAGACGAAGTTCAGCGAGTCCAGCTCGTCGTTAAAGTGGCGCTGCATGAACCCGATGGAATCCACTTCCGAAGAAAGCGCGCTGTTGTAAGAGTTGGCAAACGACTGCCGGAAGGTGAACGAGCTGAGATAGTTGTAATCAATCTTCGACGTGAACCCCAGGATTTCCGTCTTCCCGGTGAATTCAAACTCCGTGCCGCCCTGCTTCACTTTTTCCAGTTGGCCGTCCGGGCTAACCGTGAAGTCGCCCGGAACGCCCTTGTCCTGCACCGAATATAAAGAGAAGTTGAAATCCGTCACGTCATTCGGCTTGCCCCGGAAATTGAACGTGCTGGCGGGCCCGCGCAGCGTGAAATATTGCAGTATGTAATCCAGATCGTAGCTGCGGCTGATGGCCCAATAATATCCGCCGCCAATCATGTAGCCGCGCAGCGAACTGTTCCCGATGTTGGGAGTCAAAAAGCCGCTCTGCCGCGGGTTGCGCCCCAGCGGCCGGTAATAATAAGGCAGAAAAAGCACCGGAACATGATGCACAAACAAAAAACCGCTGCGCGCAATGGCGTGCTCGCCCGGCACCACGTCGAACTTCGGTGAATTGAATTTCCACCACGGCTTCGGCATCTTGCAATCCGTGATGAACCCTTTGTGCAGCACGTACCGGTTCTTGATCCGGTCGGCCCACAGCGCCTGAAAATAAAACGGGTTCGCCGTCGTCAGCACGCCCGGGCTGGTCAGAATTTTCGACGGCGCAGTGCCATAAATGGCGTAGAACTTTCCCTCTTCCGTGCGAATGTTGTATTCAGCATGGTCGGCGTTGAGAATGTCGCCCGTGGCGTAATGCTCCAGCTTGACGTGGCCGCGCGCGTAAGCCCAGTTGGTGTCGGAATTGAAATCGATCTCATCCGCGCTGATGGCCATTTCCGTGGTGTGAACAAAAGCGCCGCCCTTGAGGTATTTCCATTCCGAATCGTCGCTCTCCGTCACCGCGCCCAGGTCAATTTCATCTTCGGCCGGCATGTTGGATTTCGCCGGGCGAACCACCGTCTGCGCCCAGGCCGCTTGCAGCAGCAGAATATTTAATAGAAAGAACAGTTTAAGTGAGAAATGTTCTAGACAAAATTTACCTTTTCTGTTAGAAACGAAAAGAGCCCTTGTTTTTTTATTGATTGTCGCGATCAACCGATGACCTGTCCACATTGCCAAACCTGGATCTTAGACGGCGAGCACCGCTGCCGCCGTTGCGGAAGACGTTTGCGCAGCACTCCCCCGGTGCCAAACAGCGCCCGGGCAGCCATCTCATTTCCAGTCTCAAGCGAAGCCACAGCAAGAGAATACCAATTTGACCCAGCCCCGCTGCCGCCGTTCAGCGAATCCGCATCCGAGTTCGGCACACAGCGCGCGCTGTTTGCCAATCCCAACCCGTCGCGCCTGGTCTCCTTTGACACATTTGCCTCGCCTGCCGAGCGCGAATCTATCCGCGCCCGCGCGGCCGAAGCCGCCCGGCCCGACCCCTTAAAACAGGGCAAGGTGGAGCTGAACCACGCCAAGCCGCGCAAAAAAGTATCGGCCGAACAGCAGATTCTGGATTTCTTCGGATCCGAAGAAGTGGTCAGCCCGCCGCAATCGCACATCATTTGCGACGCGCCGGTTGCGCCCAATTCGCTGCGCATCCAGGCCTCCATCATCGACGGCCTCATTATGCTGGCCGGCATGGCGCTCATCTTCAGCGGCTTCGTTTATATGGGCGGCCCCAGCGGGCTGGACAAGCACACCCTGCCGTTTCTGATTGTGGCGCTGGTGACGGTGCCGCTTTTTTATAAAGGCATGTGGACCTTTGTGGGCCGCGACAGCTACGGCACCACCGCCGCCGGCCTCCGCATTGTCGATTTCGACGGCAATCCGCCCTCCCAAGTCCGCCGCTACCAGCGCCTCGCCGGCAGCTTTGTCAGCGTGCTCGCCGCCGGCGTCGGCCTCATCTGGGCGCTGGTTGACGAAGACTCTCTCACCTGGCACGACCACATCTCCGGCACCTTCCCCACTTTCGGCCCCAACTTCGGTGACGATTAGGCATATAATCGCTGGTGCATGATCACCAGACGAAATTTTGGCAAGCTGGCAATAAGCGCGGTCCCCGTCGCAAGCGCGCTGGCGGCAATCAATTCTAAATTCGACGGCGTTCAATTGGGCGTGCAGTCCTACAGTTTTCGCGACATGAGCCTGGACGACGCGCTGAAGGCGATGGTGGCGGACCAGCTTGGCCTGTGTGAGCTGTTCGCGCCGCATATTGAAGGCGGCCATCCAGACCAAAAGCCCGCGCGCATGCCGCGCGAAGAACTCCGCCAGTGGCGCCTGTCGGTGCCGCTGACTTATTTCACCGGCATCAAAAACAAATTCAAAGAAGCGGGCGTTGATTTGTACGCCTACAACTACAGCTTCAGCGCCGACATGACGGACGGCGAAATTGACCGCGGCTTCGAGTTCGCCAAAGCGCTGGGCGTGAAATTCATCACCGCTTCCACCACCCTGCCGGTGGCGCAAAAAGTGGCGCCCTTCGCCGAAAAACACAAAATGGACGTGGCCATGCACGGCCATTCGAATTTGAAAGATCCAGACCAGTTCGCCACGCCGGAAAGTTTTGCCAAGGCCAAGGCGATGTCAAAATATTTCAAGACGAACCTGGACATCGGCCATTTCACCGCCGCCAATTTCGACGCCGTGGATTACATCGAAAAGAACCACGATGATATTTTGCTGATTCACCTGAAAGACCGCAAAAAGAACGAAGGCCCCAACACCATCTGGGGCGAAGGCGACACGCCCATCAAGCAGGTCTTGACGCTGCTGAAAGACAAGAAGTACAAGATTCCGGCCTGCATCGAGTACGAATACAAAGGCGCCGAAAACTCCCAGGCCGAAGTAAAAAAATGCCTGCTCTACGCGGAAAAAGTGCTGGAGGCTTAAGTCAGCCGCGGCACTCCTTTGCCCCAAGTCGCGGGTGGCGCAAGATCGCGCCGCATGCGCGGCTGGCTCAAATCGCGCCGGTCGGATGAGAAAATGCGTTCGCCCTGGCAAATCAGATAATCGGCCGTGCGCGCGGCCAATGCCTGAATGGTCAAGCCAGGATTGGCCGACCCTTGCGTCGGCAAGATGCTGCCGTCGCAAACAAACAAATTGGCAATGTCGTGCGTGCGGCCGAATTTGTCGACAACGGAATTGGCTGGATCGTCCCCCATGCGCGCCGCGCCCACCAAGTGGGCATAGCGCGCTTCCTGCACCACTTCCGTCGCGCCGGCGGCGTGCATCACCTCCATGGTTTTTTGCGTGGCGGCTTTAATCAGCTTTTTGTCGTTGTCGTGCAGATTAAAAGAGACGTGCGCCACGCGCAGTCCGAATTGGTCTGTCTCGTCCGAAAGCGTCACGCGGTTGTCGGCCCAGGGAAGAATCTCGCCCAGCGCGCCGAACGCGGCCCAGTGGTTGTAATCCATCATTTCGCGCCGCAATCCCCAGCCCCAGGCTTTCTTCGCGGAGAGCATCTGCTTGGCAAACGCGACCGGCAAGGGGCCGACTGTTTGGATGGCAAATCCACGCACAAAATCATTTTTTGGATTTGTTTCGTAAAATTCCTCCGTCAGCGCATGCGCGGGCGGCGCCTTGTACATCCGAACGAGCTGGTCAAAGCGGCCCATGATGACGTTGCCCGCTTGCGCCATCAGATAGCGGCCCAGCGTGCCGCTGGAATTGGCCAGCCCGGAATTCAGCAGCAGGCGCGGCGTTTCAATGGCATAGGCGGCCACAATGACAGCTTTAGCGGGCTGAAAATGCGATTCGCCATCGCGGTCAAAATAATGCACGCCCGTGACGCGGCCGCCGCTGCCGAGTTCAATGCGCGAAGCCATGGAGTACGGGCGAATTTCAGCGCCGGAGGCCAGCGCGTCCGGCACGTGCGTGATGAGCGTGCTGGCTTTTGCGCCCACCTTGCAGCCCTGAATGCAGAAGCCGCGGTAAATGCAATGCGGCCGGTCGCCAAACGAACCGGAGAGAATGGCAACGGGACCTCCGATGGAAACCGGAATGTTCAAGGCCGTGCAGCCTTTGATGAGAGCGTTGCCGACGCCGCCCATGGGATGCGGGCCGTAGGAATAACCGTGCGGATGGCCCCAGGGAAAATAGGCTGGGCCCGCCACCGGCATTTCGCGCTCCAATTGTTCGTAATAAGGCTTGATGTCCTGATAAGTAATGGGCCAGTCCGCGCCCAAGCCGTCGCGCGTGTACACTTCAAAATCCGAGGGATGAAAGCGCGGAGTGAATGCCGCCCAATGAACCGAGCCTCCGCCGACTCCTTTGCCGGAGTTATTGGCTCCAAACGCCAGCGGATCGGTGCCGCCTGTGACGCGCGGATCTTCCCAATAAAGCTTGTGCGATCCTTCTTCGTCGCTGACCCAGTCTTTCTCAGTGTTCCAGAAAGGGCCCGCTTCCAGGCCCACCACGGAAAACCCGGCGCGCGCCAGACGCTGTAGCAGCACGCCGCCAGCCGAACCCACTCCGACAATCAGATAGTCAACGGTTTTCACGGCTTTTTCCTCAAGGGCGAGATGTGCGCGCGCTGCGTGGCTTCAGTGTGGAGGTGATGAAGCGGCTCCACTTCATCCGAGACAGTGAAATCCGGCGCGCGCCATTCATAGCGTTTTTCCCGAACTTCCCATGGTTCGGGCTTGCCGTTTTCAAGGCGCATGTAAGCCCGCGGATAAGCCGGACCGCCGAAGCCAATTTCGTCCCACGCCCACGGATGGCCGTAGTAGGCTTTCATGGCATCGTGCATGATGAGCTCCCAAAAACGGCTGACAGACATGGATTTCCAGATCTCCGGCGACGCTTCCGGGCGGCCATCGTGAATGGCTTGAAGCACTTTTTCCTGCTGCCAGTGGCCCAGATGCAGGAACTCGCCCCCGAAGCGAGCGACCGACTCGTTATTGATGGCCTCAATTCCAATTTTGTAGGCTTCGCGGTCTTGCGGCATGGTTTCGTAGCGGTAGCCATCGGTGCGATTGGCATGCAGGCGCGCGTCCAGCGGCGGAATCAGCGGAATCTGCCGCTCAGGCGTGCGGTCGGTCTGGGGAATCAGATGCGCGAAAACCGTCTCCCAGAATTTCCATTCATACGCGGTGAAGAAGCGCCGCTCTGGAGGATCAGTCACCCGCTGGGTGACAACGTTGCGAGTGGCCGCGTCCCAGTTGCGACTTTGCGAAAGCGTGCTGAAGCCTGGATAATAGCCAGGCTGATCTTTGGGCGCAAACGGTTCGCCGGTTTCCGGGTCAAGAGGAGGAGTAATCATGCGTGCTTCCTTCGCAGCAGGCTGGCCAAAAACCCGAGCATGCCCGCCGCGCCCAGCAGCAACGGCGCGAAGATGGGCGGGCCGTAAATGATGTTGTAGACAAGATGCTTGCTTCCTCCAGGACGGCGCAGGACGCCGCGCGCATGATAGTAGAAGCCGACGGCGGCGTCAGCGGAAGCCAGCGCCGAGGCCGCCGGCAAGAGCGTAGAAGCAGCGCGGCGCGATTTCACTGACGCGAAACAGGCCGCGGCCAACAGCGGCGCGATGACAACCGGGCTCCACTGCATTTTGTAGCGAAAATTATTCTTGTAGTGCGAATAATAAGCTTCAAACCCGCTGAGCAAAGCGCTAATGCCGGCGACAACCGCCACCTGCTGCTGGAATTTTCCTTCGCGAATGTCTTGCTCGGCTGACAAAAGCTCGCGCGATGTCGGCGTGTTGCCTTCCTCGCGCTGAAGATAAGAAGCGATCAGTCCGAGATAGGCGCTGGTGCCGAACAGCAAGGGCGCGAAGATAGGCGGACCCATGATCATGTTGGTCATGGGGAAACGCCAGCCGCCGGGTTTGCGGTGAATGCCGCGAAGGTGAAAGTAAAAGCCCACACCGGCGTCGGCGAGAGTGACAACCGAAGTCCAGCGCAGCACGCTTTGCGCGGCGCGGCGGCTAAAGAACGCGGCCAGTCCGGCGATGGAGAGCAAACCGCTCAGAATGACCGGCGTGTACATGACACGCCGGCTGTAACTGCCTCGGTAATGCTCATAGGCAACCTCCAGGCCGCTGACCACGCTGGTGGCTGCGGTCAAGAGCGAGAGGCTGCGCTGAAACTTGCCTACGCGAATATGATCGGCGATCATCGGGTTAGATCACCTCGCGAAGCTGGTCTTGCGCGATAGTCTTAATAATCTTAATGGCGTCTTTTTGTCCGCGCGCCAGCGACTTGGCGAAATGGATGGCTTGGTCGGTGCTGATTTTGCCCGGCATGGGCGGTTCGTTGGGATCCACAACTGCCTGAACCACGCAAGGCCCTTGCGTGTTCAGAGCCTGGCGCAGAATGATCTCCGCGTCTTCGGGCTTTTCCAGCGTGAAGCCGCGCGCGCCGCAGGCTTCGGCGATCATCGCGAAATTGATGGGCTCCAATTCAACGCCGAATTCGGGATTGCCCTCCAAAATCATCTGCTCCCATTTGATCTGGCCCAGCACGTTGTTCTTGATGACGATGACGGTGACTTGCAGCTTGTATTTCACCAGCGTGGCGATTTCGCCCATCAGCATGGTGAGTCCGCCATCGCCGACAATGCAGACAACCTGCCGGCCCGGATAAGCAACCGCGGCGCCAATGCTGTAAGGCAGGCCGTTCGCCATGGTGGCGAGCGAACCGGACAAAGAAAATTGCATATCGCCGCGCATTTCCACATAGCGCGCCGTCCAGGTGGCGATGGTTCCGCTGTCGGAAGAAACAATGGCGTCGTCGTTTAGAAGCTTGTTCAGTGTGTGCGTCACCACCTGCGGCTTCATGGGCATGTCCTGGCGCGTGCCGCGCTCGTCCATCAGCTTGTTCCAGCTTTCCATTCGCTCCTGAGACTTTTTCAAGAACTTGTCGTTCTTCTGTTTCAGCAGCGGCAGCAGCGCGGCCAAGATGGTTTTGGAATCGCCCACCAGGCCGACATCCACCTGATGACGAAGGCCGACGCGCGAAGCATCCAGCTCAATCTGCACGCATTTCGCCTGGCCGGGCTTCGGCAGAAACTCGATGTAGGGATAACTGGTGCCGATCATGATGAGCGTGTCGCATTCTTCCATGGCGTCAACGGAGGGCGCTGTGCCCAGCAGGCCAAGGCCGCCGGTGGTGACTGGGCTGCGGTCGGGAACAACGGCTTTGCCCAGCAGCGCCTTGACAACAGGGCCGCCCACGGTTTGCGCAAGCTGAGTGACTTCTTCGCGGCAGTGCAGCGCGCCGCGGCCGACAAAAATCACCACCCTGGAACCGGCGTTGATCAGATCGGCAGCTTCCTTGATGACTGTCTGGGAAGGCTTGGCGGAAGGCGCATGGCTCCAATCGCCGCTGTGTTTGGGGACGTTGGCTTTGCTGCGCTTCTGGTCGTCGGCGGGCCATTCTTGAATGTCTTTCGGGATGCAGATGTGCGAGACGCCGCGGCGCGCGTAAGCAGTGCGGATGGCCATATCGACGACATTGACGGCGTGCGCAGGGCCCATCACCCGTTCATTGAAAACCGAAACGTCCATAAACAGCTTGTCGAGGTCGACGTCCTGCTGATAATCCATGCCGATCAAGTCATGGAAGGTATGGCCGGTGATGGCGAGAACAGGTTGCAGGTCGCATTTGGCGTCATAGAGGCCGTTGAGCAAGTGAACGCCGCCGGGTCCGGAAGTGGCCACGCAGACGCCGAGTTTGCCGGTGTACTTGGCATAACCCACGGCGGCAAAGGCGGCGGCCTCTTCGTGGCGAACCTGAATGAACTTGAGCTTGTCCTGGTGGGTGCGAAGGGCTTCAAAGAAGCCGTCGACGCCATCGCCGGGGAAGCCGAAGATGGTGTCCACGCCCCAGTCGAGAAGGCGCTCGACAATCAGGTCTGATACTTGTTTTGCCATTTGAAATAAGTTCTCCTTTTTAATTCACCTGATAGTGAGCGGCGTCTTGTTCCTTTAACTCGAGACCGAAGCCGGGGCGCGACAGATCAGGCGACATGACGCCATGCTCAGGCTCGCGGAAACCGTCGAAAAAAAGCCGCTCAATGCGCGCGTGATCGTGAAAAAATTCCATATGCACCGCGCGCGCGGCCATGCAGCAAACATGCAGGTGAATGCTGGGGGCGCAGTGGGAAGACAGCGGCGTGTCGGAGGCCCAGCAGAGAGCGGCGGCGTTCAGGAAGCCGGTGACTCCGCCGCAGCGCGTGGCGTCAGCCTGCAGCACCGTGACGGCTGACGCGCGCAGCATGCGCTCGAAATACCAGGCTGAGTAGCCGTATTCTCCAGCCGCGATGTCCATGCCGGCGGGCGCGCGCTCGCGCATTTGGCACAAGCCGGCCAAATTATCTGAACTGACGGGCTCCTCAAACCAGCGCACGCCGTGCTGGGCGAAGCACTGCGCCAGTTTTGCCGCCTGTGAAAGGCTGTAAGCGCCGTTGGCATCGACAAAGAGTTCCACCGAATCGCCAATCGCGTGGCGCGCCACCTGGACGCGGCGCGGATCTTCTGCCGCATTGGTTCCCACCTTGATTTTGACCATCTTGAAACCATCGTGAGCCCAGCCGGAAAGTTGCTTGGTCAGTTGATGGTCCGAATAAGAAGTAAAGCCGCCGCTGCCGTAGACAGCGATGCCGAAGCGTGCGCCGCCCAGCAAATGAACCAAGGGGCAATCTTGCAGCTTCGCGCGCAGATCCCAAAGCGCGTTGTCGATGGCGGATATGGCCATTTGCGAGATGCCGGTCTCGCCCAAGTTCCTGACACGCCGCATCAGCGCGAGCCAGATCTGCATGTGAGAGAAGACATCCTGATGGTGGACCACTTCTTTGAGCAACGATTCCGCAAGCACCGCCGTGGCTTTGTCCGCGTATGTATAGCCGAGGCCGCGTTTGCCCCCGGCGAAGATGTCCACCAGCACCAGCGTGGTGCTGTCCCATTCAAATGTGCCATCCGCTTCGGGCGCGTCGGTGGGCACCTTGAAGACGCGAACTTTGCTTGCCGTGACTTTCAACAATCATGTGACTGGAGCGATGGGAGCAACGTTTCGAATTACTGTCCAGGCATTTCTAGCAGCGAGACGGAGCCTGCTGATGGCGAGTCATACACAACGAGGAGTGTTATGAGTTCAAAAATTCGATATGGCATTGTTGCCTTGGGAAGCATTTCGCAGGAAGCCATGCTGCCGGGTGTGGGACACACTGTTAACTCCGAAGTGACGGCGCTGGTGACAAGCGATCCGGTCAAGGCGCATGATTTGTCGCGCATGTACGCAGTTCGCGACACTTACACTTACGAACAGTTCGGTGAACTGCTTCAATCGGGCAAGGTGGACGCGCTCTACATCGCGACGCCTAACTGGCGGCATGCGGAGTTTGCTGTGCCGGCGCTGGAGGCTGGCATCCACGTGCTGCTGGAGAAGCCGATGGAGGTAAGTTCGGAGGCTTGCCAGAAGATACTGGAGGCGCAGAAGCGGTCGGGCGCGAAACTGATGGTGGCTTACCGGCTGCATTTTGAGCCGGCGACGATTGCGGCCATTGAGCTGGTTCGGTCTGGCAAGCTTGGGGACGTGCATTTGTTTTCCTCCACCTTTTGCCAGTTGGTGGATGTCAATAATCACCGCGTGCGAAATGGCGGGCTGGCCGGGCCGCTGTTCGACATGGGTCCGTACCCGATCAACGGCGTTCGGAATATTTTTGAGGATGAACCGATAGAGGTGTTTGCCACGGCCACGCGGCATCCGGATTCTGGATTTGTGGGGCTGGACGACACCGTCAGCGTGATTCTGCGCTTCAGCAGGGAGCGAATTGCGCAATTCACGGTTTCTTATTTCGGCAACAGCATAGACACGTACACGGTTGTGGGATCAAAAGGGATGCTGGAAATGAATCCGGCTTTCCTGTACGGCAAGCCGCTTTCGTTCACCATTCAGACGGGTGAGAGCAAGACGCATCAGAGCTTTTTGAACACCGACCATTTTGGCGGAGAAATGAAGTATTTTTCCGACTGCATCTTGAATGGCCTGGACCCGGAGCCCGATGGATTGGAAGGCTTGGCGGATGTTCGCGTGATTGAAGCGGCGCTGCGGAGCATTCAGACGGGACGCTTTGAAAAAGTGGAGCCGGTGGTGAAGACCAGGCGAATTTCCCCAGCCCAGCAAGAGATGCTGGAAGCGGAAAAGACGCCTGTGATGGTGCATGCCTCTTCGCCGGCGCGCGGCAAGGACAAGAGCCCCAGGAATTGAAGTTATGAGCGACTTTGCATTTCCCAAACAACAAAAGGAGCCGCTCTCTGACGCGGCTCACGTTCGCAATGCTGTTGCGCGATTTAACCAGGTGAAGGATGTGACCGACGATGAGCGCGATGCGGCCTGGAAACGCATTCAGAAAGCGGCAGAAAAATTCAAAGTTGAAGTGAGTGAGTCAAGCTGGCGCGAACTGCACGTTTCCAATAAGTAACTGGCCGCGCGAATCATGCTGGGGCCAAATCGCCCAGCGGCACGGGCTCCAGCATGGATCTTGATTCCATCGAAGGCTCCTCCAATTCGGCAGCCATGGGCACTAACTGGCAAGATGCGCCGTCGGCCCGCATGATAAAGACATCGCCGCCATCGTGCGCCTGCTGAAAGAGTTCGGCCAGATTTTCTTCGGCGTAGGTGAGTTTGTAGATTGCCATCGCGCAGTTAGATTCTGGCGGGCGCGTTTTTCTTTCAGCCTTTCGAAACGACAGGAATGGGGGGAATGCAGCGTCTATCACGCATGAGCGAGATCCGGGTTCTATCGGCGAAAGAACTGCCCACGGGCGCGAAGAAGGTGGTGGAGGCCGGCGGCGACAAGATTTTGCTTGTCAATGACGATGGAACACTGTGCGCTGTGCAAGCCGAATGCCCGCATGCCGGAGCGCCATTGATAGACGGCGCGGTTTGCCGGGGAAGGCTGACGTGCCCGTGGCATCTGGCAACCTTCGCGCTGCCTACCGGCGAACTTTTGGAGCCGCCGGCGATGGACAATCTGAAGGCGTACGCGGTGAGAAGCGACGGCGAGAGCATTTTCGTGGAAACGGAAGCGCCGCCGCAAGCGAGCCTTCATAAAGGCGCGGCGAACCAGCTTGTGATCTTGCTTGTGGGCGCGGGCGCGGCGGGTTCCATGGCGGCGAAAACGCTGCGGCAGGGCGGATTTAGCGGCGGCGTTGTGATTGTTGATCCGGTGGAAGATGAGCCGGTGGACCGGACGCAGCTTTCCAAGGATGCGCTGGGCGGCCATGTGGAGTTGCGCGATGTGAAGCTGGATGTTTTCGAGGATTTAGAGGTGAAGCTGATTCACGCCGCGGTGACGGAGCTGAGCGCGGCCCAAAAGGAAGCTCGGCTGGACAATGGTGAACTGATCCGCTTTGATAAGGCGCTGGTAGCCACGGGCGGCAGGCCTAAGCGATTGGACGTGCCGGGTGCTGACCTGGCTTACACCATTCGGCATTCGGGCGATGTGCGGCGCATTCTGGAGAAGGCCACGGGCAATAAGAAAGTTGTCATCGTCGGCACCAGTTTCCTCGGCCTGGAAGCGGCGTCGGCGCTGGTGCAGAAGGGTTTGCAGGTCATGGTGGTGGGCCCGGAGACAATGCCGTTCGCGAAACAGTTCGGCGCTGCAGTGGCCGGGGCGCTGCTGCGCGTGCATGAGCGCGGAGGAACCAGGTTCAAGCTGGGCGTCGAGGTGATTGGGATCTCGGAAACAGGAGTGAGGCTTTTGGAGCGAGGCGCCGAGTTAAACGTGCCGGCCGATCTGGTGATTCTGGGCGTCGGCGTGACTCCTGAGCTTGGCTTCGCGCATGATTTGCCCATCGCAAAGGATGGCGGAATTGCGACGGATGAGCGGCTGCGTGCGGGCGATTGCGTCTGGGTGGGCGGCGATATTGCCAGCGTGAATGGATTGCGGATTGAGCACTGGCGGGTGGCGCAGCAGCATGGACGCGTGGCGGCGCTGGCGATGATGGGGCGGAATGCTTGTTATCAGGGTGTGCCGTATTTCTGGACCTATCATTTCGGAAGGCGGCTTGGCTATTTGGGGCACGCTTCGGATTGGGACGACACTTTCATCCACGGTGATCTGGAGGGCGACGAGTTTATGGTGTTTTACCTGAAAGGTCGTCTTATAAAGGCGGTGCTGAATGTTGGGATGGAGACGCAGATGGCGTCCCTTTCAGAGCCCATGCGCGGAGAACTCACGCTGGATGGTGAGCCGGCGAGAAACATAATTCGTGGCCAGTAGTCTGAAAGTTGTGGGAATACAACCGCTGGTCTCGGAACAGCAATGGCTGCCTATATTGGAGAACGCGTGCGAGTGGACGCCGCCGCGCAAGCCCACGCTGGTGATTTCGCCGCATCCGGACGATGAGACGCTGGGCGCGGGCGGACTGATCGCCTGGCAGGCGTTGTGCGGAGTGCCGGTGACGGTTGCGGCGGTGACGGACGGCGAGGCGGCTTATCCGAATTTCCCCGGCCTGGCGCAAATCAGGCGGGTGGAGCAGCAGCAAGCGGTGGAAGCGCTGGGGGCGCAAGTTTCGATTGTTCGATTGGGAATCCCGGATTCGGCTGTGCAGTCGCATGAGGCGGAACTGGAGACGCGCTTGCGGCCGCTAATTGCCAAAGACACGCTGGTGATTGCGCCTTGGAAGAACGACTGGCATCCAGACCATGAAGCGTGCGCGCGCGCGGCCGAGAAGCTTTGCCATGAGGCGGGCGCGGAGCTGATTTCTTATGTGTTCTGGACTTGGCACAGGCGAACTCCGGAAATTTTCGATGGCGTGGCGCTTCGAAGGTTTGAGCTGAGCGCGGAACTGGCGGCGGCGAAGCGCGCGGCGCTGGCTTGCCATGTGTCGCAGTTGCAGGACCGGTTGCTGAACGATGAACCCATTCTGCCGCGCTTGCTGCTGGCGCCGGCGCTGCGGACTTTTGAAACCTATGTCTAGCGCAACCGCGTTTTTTGAGGCGAAGTACCGGCAGGCGGCCGACCCTTGGAATTTCGCCAGCAGCCGCTATGAGCTGGATCGCTATGCGCGGATCATGGAATCGCTTGCGCCGCAGCATTTTCGGCGCGCCTTTGAGCCTGGGTGCTCCATTGGCGTGCTGACCAAGAAACTGGCGGGCATTTGCGTGTACGTGGATGCGCTGGATGTTTCGGTGACGGCGGTCAGCCACGCGCAGGAACGCTGCCGTCATTCGCGCAACGTGGATATTAGGGTTGGCTCCGTTCGGAAAGATGTGCCAGCGCGCTTCTATGACTTGATTGTTTTGAGCGAGATTGGCTATTACTTTGAGCGCGAAGATTTGCTGGAAGTAGGCGCGGAACTGAGCGCGCGGCTGGTTCCCGGCGGTGTCTTGCTGGCGGCTCACTGGCTGGGGCATTCGGACGATCATTTATTGAGCGGCGATGAAGTGCATGAAACTTTGGCAAGTCTTGCCGGGCTGGAAGCCACGTTTTCAGAGCGTCATGCGGGCTACCGACTTCAGCATTGGACACGGCCATGAGAAGCGCATCGGAATGGCATATCGGCGTAGCAATCCCGGCCCGCAATGAGGAGGGATTATTGGCGCGCTGCCTGTCTTCGGTGCAGCGCGCGATGGAGCAAGTGCGTCCGCTGGCGACGGTGGATATTGTCGTGGTTTCGGACAGTTCCACCGACCAAACCATTCAGATTGCGGCCCAGATGCTGCGCGGGTGCGGCAAAGCGGTGGCCATCGGAGCGGGCGTGGTGGGCACCGCGCGCGCCACGGCCGCGCGGCTTTTGCTGGAGCGCCACAAGGGCCATTTGTCGCGGCATTGGATGGCAAACACCGACGCCGATTGCGTGGTGCCGCCGGACTGGCTGCTGAACCAATTGGCGCTGGCGTCGTCAGGGATTGAAGCGATTGCGGGCGTGGTCAGCGTGGACGATTTTCAGGACTTCGGTCCGGAGATGCCGGCCAAGTTCAAGGCTTCGTATTTGATTGAACCGGGCGGCGGCCATCCGCATGTGCATGGCGCAAACCTGGGTGTGCGCGCGGATGTGTATGTGGAGAGCGGCGGCTGGTTGCCTCTGGAAACGGGCGAAGACCATGACTTGTGGCGGCGTCTGGCGATGAAAGGCGTCCGGCGGCTTTCCACTTCCGCCATCACGGTTCAAACCAGCGGAAGGCGCAGTGGCAGGGCACCGAATGGGTTTGCCGAGGCTTTGATTATCAGGGATGGGACGGCGGCCTAATGATGGAAACACGCCTGCGCCAGCTTTACCGGAAAGGCGCGCTGGACATTCCGTTTCCCGGCGCGGGGCGCACGGCGGAGAGGCACCGCCAGCTGGCGGATTGGGCGCGCGCCGATTTGTCGCTGGCCCGATTGGCGGAAGCGCATGCCGATGCGATGGCGATTTTGCATGAAGCCGGCCGCCAACCGGATGACGGGCTGTACGGCGTGTGGGCAGCGGAGACTCCTGGCCATGGCTTGCGTCTGGATTCCGGCGCTGTCACGGGGTCGAAGATGTTTTGCTCCGGCGCGGGATTAATTGACCATGCGCTGGTCACGGTGAAAGGCCGGCTGCTGGATGTTGATTTGCGCTGCTGCCCCGAATCGCTGGCGATGGATGAGACAGTCTGGAAGCCGCTGGCGTTCGCCGAGACCAACACCGCCACAGTGCATTTTCTGGACACTCCGGTGTCGCAAATTGTGGCGGAGGACGATTGGTATCTGAAGCGTACCGGTTTCTGGCATGGCGCCTGCGGACCGGCTGCATGCTGGGCTGGCGGCGCTTTGGGCTTGCTGGATTATGCGCTGAATACTGTGCGCGATGAGCCGCACGCGCTGGCGCATGTGGGCGGCATCAGCGCCGATGGCTGGGCTTTGCAGGCGTATCTGGACGCGGCCGGATGCCAGATTGACCAAGATCCGAATGATGGCGAACTGGCCCAAACATTGGCGCTGACGGTGCGTCACCTGGTGGAGCAGGCGGCGAGCGATGTGCTGCGGCGCATTGGCAGGGCGTTCGGCCCCAGGCCGCTGGCGTTTGATTGCGGAGTTTCCAAGCGCTATCAGGAACTGGAGTTGTACATCCGGCAGTCGCATGCGGAACGCGATTTGGAAGCGCTGGGCCAAGGGCTGATGAAGAGGCGGCCCGTGGAAGTACTGCCCAGCATATCTTCCAGCAACGGGGCCGGAAACCGCAATGGCTCGCCGGTTGTCAAACAGGGCAGAGGATAAACAGATGCAACAACCAGAACTTCTGACGGAAGCACGGCCGGGCGCGCGCAAGGAACATCGCGAAGGCGCAGTGGCGCGCAGCATTGAGTACCACACGGCCAAGCTGCCGTCGGACACATGGCTATGGGCGGCGCTGGGCTCCATCGGCCTGTCGCTTTTTTTCCAGTTCACCGGCGATGACCGGAAAGCCAATTTTGTGGGCCACTGGGCGCCCACGCTTTTGCTGCTGGGTGTTTACAACAAGCTGGTGAAGCTGCACGGATCAGAAGGCGTTTAATCAGGAACGGGCCGGCTTGCCGTCGGGAATGCTGAAAGAAAAGGTGGAACCGATTCCCAATTCGGATTGGGCCCAAATTCTGCCGCCGGCCCGCTCAATGATCTTCTTGCATATGGACAGTCCAATGCCGGTGCCGGGATAGTCCCGCCCATGCAGCCGCTTGAAAACGCCGAAGATTTGTTCGGCGTACGTGTCGTCAAAACCGAGACCGTTGTCGCTGACGTTGAACACCCACTTGTCTTCAATCAGTTCGGCGGAAACGTGAATTCGCGGCGCGGTGCCGGGCTTGCGATATTTAATGGCGTTTGAGATTAAGTTCTGGAAGACCTGAACGAAGTGAAGCTGGTCGATTTTCACCACCGGCAAATGGTCGTTGGTGATGATGGCGCTGGTGTCGGCAATGGCGAGCTGCAGATTCATGACCGCCAAGCCCAAAGCCTTTTCGGCATTGACGGCGACGGCGTGCGTCTCATGCACGCTGGTTTGTGAATAGATCAGCAGATCTTTGATCAGGTGATCCATGCGCGCGACGCTGGAGGTGATGACGTCCAGATAGCGCGCGCCGTCGGCGTCCACCAGCGGCAGAAACTTCTTGTTCAGCAGTTGGGTGAATGCGCCCACCATGCGCAGCGGCTCCTGCAAATCGTGCGAGGCGGCATAGGCGAATTGCTGCAGGTCGTCGTTGGAGCGGCGCAATTCGTCTTCGGCTTGCTTGCGCTCGGTCACGTCGCGCACATTGCATTGAATGACGCTTTCGTTCGCCACCAGGTAGCGGTTGCAAATCAGCTCGACATGGAAACGCCGGCCGTCGCGGCAGCGCAGAGTGACGGCATCAAAGCGCACGGTGTCTTTGCGCCAGGTTTCGCCGCGAATGTCGCGCAGGCGCGGATCGTCGTCGAAAACGCCGGTTTCCAGCAGCTTTTTGCCAATCAGTTGGGCGCGCTCGCATTTTGTGAGCTGCAGGAAAAAGGGGTTGACATCGAGGATGTCGCCGCTGTCTCCGTCCAGCTCCAGAATGCCGTCTTTGGCGGTTTCAAACAGGCGGCGGTAGCGAATCTCGGCTGCTTCGCGGCGGTCGGTGACATCGTCAATGGCGATCAGAATGGAGGATCCGCCGTCGCCGTTGCGGCGAATGCGCCGGGCGTTCAGGCGCATGCTGCGAAAGCCAATTTTGGGGAACGAGTTTTCCACCTCAAAGTCTTCAAAGCTGGTGTTGCGGGGCAGAATGTCTTCCAGCAAATTGCGCAAGGCGGGAATGTTCCACTGGCCGCTGCCCAATTCGTAAAACAGGCGGCCTTCGGTTTCTTCGCGCGTCGCCAAGAAGGTTCTGTAAAAACCGGCGGTGGCGCGCTGCACGCACAAGCTGGCATCCAGAACCACCAGCGGCTCCCAAAGCGTGTCCAGAATACTTTCGGCATATTCGCGGGCGTCCTGCGCGCTGTTCAGGCTGCGCTTCAGGCTGTCGATATCGGAGAAGGCAATGACCGCGCCGTCAATGCGGTTTTCCAGTGTGCGATAAGGGCGGATGGTGACGGTGTACCAGCGGTCGCTGGCGGCCAGGACGGTGACGTTTGAAACCGCCAATTCATTCACCGTTTTTTCCAGCAATTCCTTGAACTGCGGCACGTCCAGCGTCAGGCGCAGGTCGGTGACGGTTCTGCCAATGTCGCCGGAAACCAGGTTTAGAAACGATTCCGCGGCCGGAGTAAAGCGCCGCAGCCGCAAATTGTTGTCCACCATCATGATGGGCAGGCTGGCGGCGTTGAAGAAGTTTTTCAGGTCATCGTTCAGCGCGCCCAGATGCAGATTTTTAGTCCGCAGTTCGTCGTTGACGGTGCTCAATTCTTCGTTGGCGGACTGCAGCTCCTCCTTGGCGGTTCCCAGCTCTTCGTTGGTGCTTTGCAGCTCTTCATTGGTGGAGCGAACTTCTTCGTTGGCGGCGCGCAGCTCTTCCAGGCTGACTTCGTGCTCTTCGGCAATGGCGCGCAGATGCGCGCGCGCCTCTGCCAGTTCGCGCTCCAGTTCCAGCACGCGGGCGTCCTGGCTGGCAGGCTCGGGCGCAACGGAACTTTCAACTGGAACTGGTTCAAACGTGACCAGGTAAAACGCGCCCAGTTCTCCTTCCGGGTGCAGCGGCGTCACTTCCAGGTTCACTTTGCGCGTTTGGCCGTTCTGCTCCATGCTCACCCCATATTCGCGAACAGTGGAGTTTTGCTGGATGGAGCGCGAAACCAGGCTTTCCACCTTGAAAGCCAAATCTTCGCGAATCATGCGCAGCAGGTGAAAGCTGGGGTTGCCGGGGGCCGGGTCCAGATATTGGCTGGTGTGGCCGCGGAACAGGACAATGCGCATCTCGCGATTGACGACGACGCCGTCCACGCCGAAACGGTCGCGAATGCTTTGGCGCGCCAGTTGCTCCAGGCGCGCGGAGTCCACTTCAGGCGGTTCGGTGAAAGCTTCTTCCGTCTCTCTTCTGGCATCGAAATCGGGAATGAAGCGGGCGGGCCTTGGCTGGCGCTGGAAGATCTTGTTCTTTTTGTCCAGCACAGAGAACAGGTCGGTGTTCCCGGCGAGCGCTTCGGCGCTGCCCAGCATCAGCAGGCCGCCCAGCTTCAGGCTGTAATGAAACATGGGGATGATGCGCTTTTGCAAAATGGGACCCATGTATATCAGGACGTTGCGGCAACTGACCAGGTCCAGGCGCGAGAACGGCGGGTCGCGCGTCAGATCGTGGCGGGCGAAAATGCAGCATTCGCGAATGGTCTTGCTGACCTGATAGCCGCGGTCGGTTTTTCCAAAGTAGTTGCGAAGGCGGTCGGGCGTCAGGTCGTCGGCGATGGAATCGGGAAAAATGCCGATGCGGGCGAAATCCAGCGAGGTGTCGTTGACATCGGTGCCGAAGATCTGGATGGCGCACTTCTCTTCGCTTTCGCCGAACAGCTCCATCAGGCAAATGGCAACGGAATAAACTTCTTCACCGGTGGCGCAGGCCGCCACCCAGGCGCGGACGGGCTGGCCCGGCGTTCTTCCCTTGGCCGCTTCCTCCAGATGTATTTTCAGCTGGTCGAAGCTGGCGGGTTCGCGGAAAAATGAGGTCACGCTGATTAAGATCTCCCGAAACAGAGTGGAGATCTCAGCCGGGGTTTGTTCCAGATAAAGTGCATAGTCGCGAAGGTTGTCAAATTTTTTCACCAGCATGCGGCGGGCAATGCGGCGGTTCAGGGTGTTGCGTTTGTAATGGGTGAAATCGATGCGGGTGGCCTTGTGCAGCATCGAAAGAATTTTCTTCAGGTCGGTGTCGTAAGCGCTGCCGGCGTCTGCGGGCCACACTTCGCCGGCCAGACGCAGGCTGTCCGGGGCTTGCGCAGCCTGGCGGGCTATTTTCAGCAACTCCGCGGCCATCTCAGCGGGCGAAAGAATAAAATCGGCCGCCCCCGACGCGATGGCGCTGCGCGGCATGGGCGGAAATTGGGCGCTGTCTTCCTGCTGCGCGCCGGTGATGCCGTAAGACAATTTGATGGCCAGCAATCCCTGCGTGCCGTCGGTGCCGGACCCGGAAAGGACAATGCCGACGGCGAGCGGGCCCAGGTCCTGCGCCAGCGAGCGAAAGAAATGATCGACAGGAAAATGGCGCGAGCTTTTTTCCGCGCGCGCCTCCAGCCGCAGCTTGCCTTTGGAAATCACAATGTCGGCATCGGGCGGGATGACATAGACATGGTTCACTTCCACCGGCATTCCGTCCTGGGCTTCGGCCACGGGCATGCCGGTGGAGCGGCTCAGGATGTCCGTCAGAGAGCTGGGGCGCGTGCGGTCCAGATGCTGGATCAGGACAAAGGCGAGACCGCAATCGGCTGGAATGGGGCGCAGCAAATCCTGAAATGCTTCCAGGCCGCCGGAAGAAGCTCCCACGCCCACCACGGGAAAGCGCGGCGCTGGACCAAGTTTCGGTGAATCGGAATCTGAGCCAGACGCCTTTGATGATCCAGAAGATGGCAAGAAAGACTATAACAACAAATTGTGCCGCGTGACTTCAAGACGCCGCGCCGGCGGCTGACGGACGCCGCAGCAAATTGGCTATTTCCTGGCCGGTTTCCAGGAATTGGTCCAGATCCAGCGACTTATGAAAGTATGCCGTTGCGCCGGATTCGAAAGCGCTGGCGCGGTCGGCCGGATTGTGAGATGAGGTGAGAACCACGATGGGAAGTTTCGCCATGCCGGGGGCGGAGCGAATAATTTCGATGATCTCCGTTCCTTTGAATTTAATCAGATGCAGGTCCATAATGACGGCATCGGGCGGCGGAATGCTATTGCCTTTCAAGGCATCTAGCAGGCCCACTAAGCAGTCTCCGTTCAAGGCGGTTTCAGCGGTAAAATCCAGCCCAGCGGAACGCAGCGCCTCGTGTAACAGATAGATGTCGGCGTTGTTGTCTTCCACAATCCAAATTCTCATGCAGGTGGTTGGGTTCAAGAGATTCTTACAATGGCCCGGTCGCTCCGTATACAAGAAAAAATACGTGCTAAGGCGGGTTGAAACACTGGGCGCGCTGTTCCGGTCACTAATGTCATGCAGCGAAGAAAGTTTTTGCAGGCCATGGCCGCAACGGCACCTCTTGCCTGGGCCCAGCAATCCGAAACGCCGTCCATTGCGCATGGCTCCAGCGCAGCGGCGCGCATTCCGCGCGTGACCGACTCCGGCGAACTGCGCGGTGAAATGCTGTACCGCGAACTGGGCAGCACGGGCGAGAAGGTGTCGGCCATCGGCATGGGCGGGTCGCATCTGGCGAAGCCTTCCCTGACGCAAGCCGACGCCACGCGCCTGATTCATGAAGCTGTCGACCGCGGCATCAACTTCATGGACAATTGCTGGGATTACAACGAAGGCCGCAGCGAACGCTTTATGGGCGAGGCGCTGTCGCAAGGCGGATACCGCGCGAAGGTGTTTCTGATGACCAAGCTGGACGGGCGCAACAAAGACAACGCCACCGACCAGCTTCACGACTCGCTGACCCGGCTGAAGACCGACCACATTGACCTGGTGCAGTTTCATGAAATTCTGCGCTTTGACGATCCGGACCGGATTTTTCGCCAGGGCGGAGCGCTGGAGGCGCTGCTGGAGGCAAAACAGGCGGGCAAGATTCGCTATATCGGATTCACCGGCCATAAGGACCCGCATATTCATCTCTATATGCTGGAGGTCGCGGCCAAGCATGGCTTCCGCTTTGACGCGGTGCTGATGCCGTCGAACTTGATGGATGCGCATTTTCGGAGTTTTGCCCAACTGGTGATGCCGAAGCTGGTGGAACGGAAGATTGGCATTCAGACCATGAAGCCGTTCTGCGGCGGCGATGGCATCATTTTGAAAAGCGGCGCGATTCAGAACCCGATTGACTGTTTGCACTATGCGCTGAACCTTCCCACCAATGTGGTGATTACCGGAATTGACAAAAAGGAAGTGCTGGACCAGGCGTTCCAGGCGGCGAAAACATTTAAGCGCATGAACGACACGGAATTCGCGGCTTTGCTGAACAGCACTCAGGAAGTGGCTGAATCCGGCCAGTATGAATTGTTCAAGGTGTCAGCGCATTTTGACGGCACGGCGCATCATCCGGACTGGCTGGGAAGTGATGATCCGCTGGTGCAGATGCTGGCGCCCGCGCCGGCGGGCTGATAACCCAGAACCCGCGCAACATTTCGCTGCGTTGGCGGTCTAACTCAGCGAGGTGAATGTAGATGAGCGCGGCCACTTTATCGGCAATCAGCGGGGCAACGGGCAGCCAGGAGCTGCAAGCTTCGGGAGTTTCCTGGGCGGCCATAGCGGCGGGCGCGTTTGTCACGTCAGCCTTTACGCTGATTTTGCTGTCGCTGGGCGCGGGACTGGGATTATCGTCCGCGCCCTTGTGGCGGCACGCGGGCGCGGCGTCCATTTTGTGGCTTCTGTTCAATGAGATTGTTTCTTCTGCCCTGGGCGGTTATCTCGCCGGAAGGCTGCGCACCAAATGGGTCAGCGTCCATAACGACGAGGTTTACTTTCGCGACACCGCGCACGGGCTGCTGGTCTGGGCGGTGGCTGTCGTCATCACTGTCTCGTATGTGGGCGCGGCGGCGACGTCGCTGGTGAGCCAAAGCGCCAGCGATTCCGGCCCGTACTTTGTGGATATGCTGTTCCGCTCCGATGCCGCGCCGAAAGACGCTGGCGACACCGCGTTGCGCGCGGAGGCCTCGCGAATTCTTGCTTACTCGCTGGCGCAGGGAGACATAAGTCCCGCCGATAAGAGCTACCTTCAGGAAATGGTGATGTCCAAGTCCGGTCTTGCGCCGGCGGATGCGCAAAAGCGCGTGTCCGAAGTGGTGGCCAACGCCAAGCTGGATCTGGATGCGTCGCGCAGGGACGCGGCGCATTTTCTGCTTTGGATGTTCATCGCTTTATTGTGCGGCGCTTTTTCGGCCAGCTTGGCGGCCACGTTCGGCGGCCGTCAGCGCGATGTTGTCTAAGTCAAATTGGAGGATAAATGCGTTCCATTCTCTTGTATTTTCTGGGTGTTCCCATTCCCATTATTATTCTGCTGGCGCTCTTCCACCATTGAGTTTTTCGCGCGATAATTCTTGCTGAAAGCTTTTAAGCCTAGTGTGATCTATATATCCGAAGTAGTTGTGTCGATCATATTGCGGGGCGGGAGAGTTTTCCAGAATTGCTTATGGTGAGCGGGGGCAGGCAGTGACAAGTCCGGTCGCAACGTCGGCCGAGGCAATTGATTTCCTGGCGGGCGGCGGCGAAATGGGCCGGCTCATTCGGGAGTACGACTGGTCGAACCATCGGCTGGGAAAACCGGATGCGTGGCCGCGCAGCCTCAAGACGGCCGTCAGCCTGATTCTGAATTCGCAGCATCCCATGTGGATAGGCTGGGGACCGGAAATTTCATTCCTCTACAACGACGCTTACCTGCACGTTCTGGGGCTGGCTAAGCATCCGAAGGCGCTGGGGCGTCCGGCGTCGGAAGTGTGGGCCGAGATTTGGGATGTCTGCGGGCCACTGGCCGACAATGTTTTCCGCTACGGCGAAGCCAGCTTCGTGGACGATGTGCGCCTGTTCATGCATCGCGGCGACCATTTGGAAGAGACCTATTATTCCTTTTCCTACAGCCCGATTCGCGATGAATCGGGCGGAGTGGGCGGCTTGTTCTGCCCTTCCACCGACACGACGCCGAAGGTTCTGGGCGCGCGGCGGCTGCGCACTTTGTCGGAACTGGCGGGCGGCGCTTATGCCGGGGAGATGACGGATTCCGCCTGCGCGATGGTGGCGCGGGAACTGGCCAAGAATCCCGACGATGTTCCGTTCGCGCTTTTGTATCTGGCCAATGCCGACAGCAAGCAGATGTTGCTAAAGCAGGTGGTGGGTTTGGACAGCGCCAATCAGGCCATTGCGCCGCGCCTGGTGGATTTGGCTGCTTCCAGTTCCGCCGTCATGTGGCCGCTGGCCGAAGTTTTTTTTAGCAAGGCACCGCGCAAAGTGGAATTGCCGGAGCTGGATGCGTTTCCCCGGGGTCCGGCCGGCCAGCCGGTTTGCCATGCCATGATTTTGCCCGTGGTGTCGCGCGGCGACGACAAGCCGCTGGGCGTGCTGATTGCCGGCATGAATCCCACGCGCCGTTCGGACCCCGATTACACCACATTTTTTGGCTTGGTAGCCACGCAGGTGGGCACCGTCGTGCAAAATGCGCGCGTCACCGAGGACGAAAAAAAACGCGCCGACATGCTGGAGCAGATTGACCGCGCCAAGACCGCTTTTTTCTCCAACGTCAGCCATGAATTTCGCACTCCCTTGACGCTGATGATTGGGACGCTGGAGGATTCGCTGGGCAGCGCGGCTCTGCCGCCGGATGAACGGGAGCGGCTGGAGGTGGCGCACCGGAATTCGCTGCGGCTGCTGAAGCTGGTGAATTCGCTGCTGGATTTTTCCCGCATTGAGGCGGGGCGCGCCCAAGCCATTTATCAGCCCACGGACCTGGCTGCGCTGACCGCAGAACTGGCCAGCAATTTCCGTTCTGCGTGCGAACGCGCCGGGCTCAAGCTGGAGGTGGATTGTCGGGCCTTGAATGAGCCGGTTTATGTGGACCCTGGCATGTGGGAGAAAATTGTGCTGAATCTTCTCTCCAATGCTTTCAAGTTCACCTTTGCCGGCGAGATTGCGGTTCGCGTGCGCCAGACGGACGGCGAAGCGGAGCTGCGGGTGAGCGACACGGGCGTGGGCATACCGACCGACCAATTGCCGCGCTTGTTTGAGAGGTTCCACCGCATTGCGGGACAGAAGAGCCGGTCGTATGAAGGCAGCGGGATTGGGCTGGCGCTGGTGCATGAACTGGTGAAGCTGCATGGCGGCACCATCCTGTGCGACAGCGTGGTGGGCATTGGCACCACCTTTACGATACGGATGCCTTTGGGAACGGCGCACCTGGGGCAGGGAACGGTGGAGACGAACCGGACGCTGGCTTCCACTGCCATTCGCGCGGACGCTTATGTGGAAGAAGCATTGCAGTGGCTGTCGGATGCGCCCGCAACGGCGCAGGTTATGGGCAGCCCGGCCGCGGGCGGCCTGCGCGGAGTCCGCCAGGGAACCAGGCTGCTGCTGGCCGACGATAATGCCGACATGCGCGGCTATATCCGCCGTTTGCTCGAAAGAAGCTGCGAAGTGGAAGCGGTGGCCGACGGGCAGGCGGCGCTGGAAGCCATCCGGGCGCGCCGTCCCGACCTGATTCTTACCGACGTGATGATGCCGAATCTGGACGGCTTCGGCTTGCTGCGCGCCATTCGTTCCACTCCCGAGTGGCGCGACATTCCGGTGCTAATGCTGTCGGCGCGGGCGGGCGAGGAGAGCCGCGTGGAAGGGCTGCACGCTGGCGCTGACGATTATCTGGTGAAGCCGTTTTCGGCGCGCGAACTGACGGCGCGCGTGGATTCGTTGCTGGAACTGACGCGCGTGCGGCGCGAAGCCATGACGGCGCTGCGCGAGAGTGAAGAGCGGATGCGCAGGCTTTTCCGACAGGCGCCGGGCTTCATCTGCATCCTCAGCGGCCCCAATCATGTGATTGAGTTTGCCAATGAAACGTATCTGCGCCTGGTGGGCCGCCGCGAAGTGCTGGGCAAGCCCGCGCGCGAGGCCGTCCCGGAAGTGGAAGGGCAAGGCTTTTTCGAGCTTCTCGACCAGGTTTACCGTTCGGGCGACTCCTTCAGCGGACTGGAAACACCGATCCAGTTGCGCCGCTCGGAAAATGCGTCGCTGGAGCTGATGTTTGTCGATTTTATCTTTCAGCCCATCACCAGCGCCAGCGGCGACGTCACAGGCATTTTCGTCGAAGGCTTTGAAGTGACGGATCGCATATCGGCACTCGCCGCTTTGCGCGAAAGTGAAGCCCGCTACCGCACGCTGTTTGAATCCATCGATGAAGGTTTTTGCATTCTGGAGGCCCTTCCGGCGGCTGATAATTCCATTGCCGACTACCGCTATATCGCGGCCAATCCCGCTTTGAAAGCGCAGAGCGGCGTCAACGTGAAGGTGGGCGAGGACACGGTGAGAGGCGTGCTTGGCAGCGAAGCGCAATCCTGGATTGACGCCTTTGAGCAGATTCGCCGCACCGGGGAGCCCTTGCGCGGCGAGCGAAACCTGGCGATACAGGGACGCATTCTGGATCTGTATTCGTTCCGGCTGGAGGATGAAACCAAGCGGCGAGTGGGAGTGATTTTTACCGACGTCACCGAACGCAAGCGCGCCGAGATGGAGCTGGTGCGCGCGAACCAGGATCTTCAGCAGTTTGCCTATTCGGCCAGCCACGATTTGCAGGAGCCGCTGCGCAGCGTCAAGATTTACAGCGAGCTTTTGTCGCAGCGTTTCGGAGACAAGCTGGAAGGCCAGGCGCGCGACTTTCTGGAGTTTCTGACCGCTGGCGCCAGCCGCATGGAGATGCTGGTGCGCGACCTGCTGGCTTACACGCAGGCGGGACAGCATGACTGGCCGGCCGAGCCGGTGGACACCAATGAGGCGCTGAGCAATTCGCTGGCGAATCTGGCGGCGGCCATCAAGGGCAGCGGCGCGCGCGTCACGTTTGACAACCTGCCCGCCGTGCGCGTGCCCGCCACGCAGCTTCAGCAACTGTTTCAAAACCTGATTGGCAATGCCATCAAGTATTGCCAGCCCGGCAAGCCCCCGGAAATTCATGTGGGCGTGGCGCGCGACAAAGATTGCTGGCTGTTCTCCATTAAAGACAACGGCCTGGGCATTGAACCCGAGTATAAGGAGAGAATCTTTGGATTATTCAAGCGACTGCACACAGGCGATCAATACTCCGGCACCGGGATTGGCCTGTCCATCTGCCAGCGGATCGTGGAAAGAGCTCATGGCCGCATCTGGGTCGACTCCGAGCTTGGAAAAGGGTCCACTTTCCGCTTCACAATTCCGGCCTGAGGGAGCGCCGGCGATGCGGCGTCGGATTCTGGTGGTGGAAGACAGCAAGGCCGACTTGTTTCTGATTCGCGAAGCCATCGCCGCGGCGGAAGTGGATGTGGAGTTACACGTGGTGCAGGATGGCCAGCAAGCGATTGAGCTTTTCGAGCGCGTGGACGCGGGCGCGGAGCCGCATTGCCCCGATCTTGTGCTGATTGATTTGAACCTGCCCAAGAAGAACGGGACGGAAGTGCTTCGTTCGTTGCGCAAGAGCGGCGCATGCCAAAATGCATTGGTGCTGATTGTGACGTCGTCTGATTCTTCCAATGACCGCGAGGCGGTGAAGTCGCTGGGATTGAGCGGTTATTTTCGCAAGCCGTCCAGCTACGCGGAGTTTTTGAAGCTTGGGCCGATTGTGCGGGATTTGCTGGGATCGCTATAAGCCTTGGAACGCCTGCGCGAGCTTCTTGACCTTCTCGAAACGCTGGATGCCGACAGAGACCTGCTGGAACAGTTGCCCGCGCAAGACCGGGAGCGCCTGCATCGCGTTGTGGCTCAGTTATACAATCCTGATCCGACAGCCAGAAGGCGCAGGCTGAAAGCGGCTGAACGCGCGCGGACACAGCAGGCAGAAGCGGTGCTGCATGAAACCGGCATTCGCGCCCTGCGCCGGAAGCCGGTTTTCACGACTCCCAATATTTTTCCGCCGCCCGATTTTGAGCCGCGGGTTTCCGATGAGGAAGAGCAAATTGAGCCGCAGCATTGCTATGTCTGCAAACAGAAGTACACGCTGATTCATCACTTCTATGACCAGATGTGCCCAGCCTGCGCGGAATTCAATTTCAGCAAGCGCACGGAACTGGCTGACCTGACGGGGCGCGTCGCGCTGCTCACCGGCGGCCGCGTGAAAATTGGCTATCAGGCGGGATTGAAGCTTCTGCGCGCCGGGGCGCACTTGATTGTGACCACGCGTTTCCCGCGCGATTCCGCCAAGCGCTATTCGCAGGAGCCGGATTTTGAACAATGGCGTCACCGGCTGGAGATTTTCGGTCTGGACATGCGCCACACGCCGAGTGTGGAAGCATTCTGCCGCCAGTTGCTCACCACACATACACGCCTGGATTTCATCATCAACAACGCCTGCCAAACCGTGCGCCGGCCGCCCGAGTTCTATGCCCACATGATGGAAGCCGAGCGCTCCGTTCTGATCGGCGCGCCGGAAAGCGCGCCCAAACTGCTGGGCGTGACGCAATCGGCGGAACTGTCGCAGGTGCCGCTGCTGGCCGAAGAGCTGCTGGGGCAAAGGCATCTGTTTCCGGAAGGCGCGCTGGATCAGGATTTGCAGCAGGTGGACTTGCGCGGGCGCAATTCGTGGCGGCTGCTGATGGATGAGGTTTCATCAGTTGAACTGCTGGAGGTTCACCTGATTAACGCCGTTGCGCCGTTCATTATCAATGCGCGCCTGAAGCCGCTAATGCTGCGCACGCCGGAACGCGACAAGCATATTGTGAACGTTTCGGCCGTGGAAGGCCAGTTTTACCGCAACTGGAAGACCACGCGCCATCCGCACACCAACATGGCCAAGGCCGCGCTGAACATGATGACGCGCACAGCGGCCACCGATTATCACGGAGACGGCATTCACATGAACGCGGTGGACACCGGCTGGGTGACGGATGAAGACCCCGCCGCCATTGCGGCGCGCAAGACCGCGGAGCAGCGCTTTCATCCGCCGCTGGATATTGTGGATGGCGCGGCGCGCATTGTCGATCCCATCATCAGCGGGTTCAACACCGGCGTGCATGTTTGGGGACAATTTTTGAAAGATTATCGCCCAACTGACTGGTGAGAGACTAACAAAAGCGAGTCAACGCATGAATGAATCACAAGAACTTTTGACTGCCGTTCCTGTTTCCTCCAACGGACATTCCGCCCGCCATCCGCTGGAGCCCTTGAGCGAAATGGAAGTGCGGCAGGCGGTGGAACTGCTGCGCACGCTGCCCGATTGGACTCGCATTATCAGCATTACGCTGAAAGAGCCGCCAAAAGCTTCGGTTTATGCCTGGCCTGAAACTCCGGTCACCATGCGGCTGGCCACGGCGGTACTGATGAACAACGAGCAGAACCAGGCTTCCACCGTGATTCTGGATCTCTCAGCTCATAAAGTGGTCAGGGTGAAGCTGGCCCCGAAGGGCGCGCAGCCAACGCTTTCCGTGGATGAGCAAATTGAGTGCGAGCACGCCGTTCTGGCCAGCGACAAATTCCGCGCGGCGCTGAAAGAGCACTACGGCATCACTGACACTTCGCTGGTGATGGTGGACATCTGGAGTGCCGGTTATTATGGCGGCAACGACCAGGATTATGGCCAGCGGCTGACCCGCCCGCTCTGCTTTCTTCGTTCCGATTCGACAGACAACGGCTATGCGCGGCCCATTGAAGGCATTCGGCCTGTGGTGGACCTGAACAGCATGACGGTGATTCGCGTGGAGGAATATGGAAAATGGCCGCTGCCTCCGGAAGCTTGCAATTACTCGCCAGACCGCGTGGGTCCGCTGCGCGCGGGCATCAAGCCGCTGGTAATTACTCAGCCGGAAGGCCCCAGTTTCACGCTCGCTGGGCACCAAATGAACTGGCAAAACTGGAACTTTGTCATCGGATTCAATGCGCGCGAAGGGCTGACGCTTCATCACATCCGCTATGGCGGGCGAAGCATTGTTTATCGCGCGTCGCTGACCGAAATGGTGGTGCCTTATGGCGATCCTCGACCCACCCAGGCGCGCAAGAACGCTTTTGATGTCGGCGAATATGGCATGGGGATGTGCGCCAACAGCCTGCAGTTAGGCTGCGATTGTCTGGGCGACATCACTTATTTGGATGCGAATTTCTGCGACAGCCGCGGCGGGGCGCTGAAGATTGCCAACGCCATCTGCATTCACGAAGAAGACTACGGCATTTTGTGGAAGCACACCGACCGCCGCCTGCCTGACAACCCGGAAGTGCGGCGGTCGCGGCGTCTGGTGGTGTCTTCGGTTTCGACTGTTGAAAATTATGAGTACGGATTTTTTTGGTACTTCTATCAAGACGGGAACATCGAGTTTCAGTTGAAGCTGACCGGCGTCCTTTCGCTCGGCGCAACGCATCCGGACGAGAAACCGCCGCAGGGCGCAATGATCGCGCCGCAGCTTTACGCGCCCAACCATCAGCACTTTTTCAACATGCGATTGGATTTCGATTTGGACGGCGAACACAACACCATTCAGCAGGTGGATGTTGCGGCCGACCCGGTGGATGAAGCAAATCCATTTGAAAACGCCTTCCGCGCGCGGGCCACGAATCTGGTGACGGAAAAGCAAGCGCTGGCGCATTTAAACCTGACCACCGCGCGGACATGGAAAGTAATCAATCCCAACCGCTTGAACCGGCTGGGCGAACCGGTGGCTTACAAGTTTCTTCCCGGCGATAACTCAGTGCCGTTTGCTTCGCCGAACGCCTGGTGGCGCAAGCGCGCGCGTTTTGTCGATCATCACGTCTGGGTGACTCCGTTCAGCGAAAGCGAAAACTTCGCCGCCGGCGATTTTCCAAATCAGAGTCTGGCCGATCATGGGCTGGCAACCTGGGTGGAAGCAGACCGGCCCATTGAAAACACCGACGTGGTGCTTTGGTACACCTTCGGCCACACGCACATTCCGCGTCCGGAAGATTATCCGGTGATGCCCGCCGCTTATATCGGCTTCCTGCTGAAGCCCAGCGGATTTTTTGACCGCAATCCGGCGAATGATTTGCCGCCCGCTCCGAAAAAAGCCTGCTGTCATGTCTAAAGTCAAAGTCGGAATTATTGGCTCCCAGTTTGAGGCTGACATCCATGCGGCGTCTTTTCTGCTGATGCCGGAGGAAGCAGAAGTGGTGGCTGTTTCGTCGCCCACTCCCGGGAACGCCGAGAAACTGGCGAGGAAGTATGGAATCCCTCGAGTTTTTCTCGATTATCGCGAGATGCTGAAAGAGCCAGATATCGAGATGGTCACCATCACTGCGCCCAACAAGCTGCATGCGCGCATGACCATCGACATTGCGAATGCCGGCAAGCATGTGGTCTGTGAAAAGCCGCTTTGCATGACGCTGGCCGAGGCCGACGAAATGATTGACACCTGCAAGCGGCAGGGATTGATTCTGGGGTATGCGGAGGAGCTGTTCTTCACTCCGAAATACGTCAAAGCCAAGGAAATGGCGGATCAGGGCGGCTTCGGCAAGGTGCATCTGGTGAAGCAGAGCGAGAAGCATTTCGGCCCGCATAGCCCGTGGTTCTGGGATATGGAGCAAGCGGGCGGCGGCGCCATGATGGATCTTGGCTGCCATGGCATTGCTTTCTGTTACTGGTTTCTGGGCCGTCCCGCCATCAAGAGTGTCTACGCGCAGTTAGGCACTTATGTGCATGGCGACAAGACCACGGGTGATGATGATGCCATCTGCATTCTGGAGTTCGAGAACGGCAGCGTCGGCATGGTGGAGTGCAGTTGGGCGAAGCGCGGCGGCATGACGGACCGCACCGAGATTTATGGAGAAGGCGGCGTGACTTATGCCGACCTCCATCTGGGAAATGCGCTGCCTACTTATAGCGAGTATGGGTTCGGCTATGCGGTGGAAAAAGCGCCCACCACCAATGGCTGGAGTTATCCGGTCTTTGAAGAGCATTGGAATTACGGCATTCCGCAGGAGATGCGGCATTTCGCCAGAGTAGTTCGCGGGAAGGAAACGCTGCAAGCTTCCGGCGAAGATGGGCGCGTGGTGCTGCAGGCTTTGTATGCCGCTTATGCTTCGGCTGGGGCGGGACAGAAGATTCAGATGCCCTACACACCGAAGGCCAGCATGCCCATCAAAGAGTGGAAGAAGTGAGCACGCCTTTACTGGGCAATATTCTGAACCAGCCGAAGGCTTTGCAAATAGTTGCCGGGCATCTGGGGACGCTGCACGAAGCTGCGGATTTCCTCAAATCAGCCAGAAGAATTGTGCTGAGCGGCATGGGTGCGTCTCACTTTGCGTGCATTCCCTTTCTGCATCAGCTTGCGGCCAGCGGATTGGACGTGGTTTGCGTGGAAACCGCGGAACTGCTCTATTTCAACACGCTGAAGCTCAGCCGGGAGACAGCGGTGGTGGTGGTTTCCCGTTCGGGCGAGAGCATTGAAGTAATCAAACTGCTGGACAGGCTGCAGCGCGACGGAATTCCTGTTTTAGGAGTCGTTAACGTCCCGGACAGCACGCTGGCAAAGCGCGCGAACCACTGCATTTACCTGCAAAGCCCTTCGGACCAGTTAGTCGCCATTCAGACGTACACTTCCACTTTGGCGGTTTTCGGCTTGCTTCATGCAGCCATCGAGGGAGAACTCGAGGCCGCGCAGGACGAGTTAGCAAAGACCATCGAGTTTCTGGAGAGCGCGATACCTAAGTGGGTGGAGGGTCGCGAGGAATGGCATTCTTTTCTGGAGGGTCACTCGCCGATCTATCTTATTGGACGCGGTCCGGCCATGGGCGCTGCCTATGAAGGCGTTCTGCTGATGCATGAGACCGCTAAGTTTCCGGCAGTCGGCATGACGGTGCCGCAGTTTCGCCATGGACCGGTGGAGGTGGTGGACAAAAACTTTCGCGCGGTTGTGATTGGGACCCAGTCAGCCACTATCGAGTTAGATTCTCTTCTGGTGGAGGATATTCGGGCCATGGGTGGGCAGGCTCGATGGCTGGGCCCTGGTGCTGTGCCGCCTCGCTTCGCAGCCATTGCGGAAACGATACCGCTGCAAATTATGGCCTACACCAAAGCGGAGCTGCGCAGCTTGCGGCCGGGTGATTTTCGCTGGGCCACCGCCATTACCAGCACGGAGTCCGGTTTTTGTCCTCAGAATTAATTTTGTGCGTGGATATTGGCGGAACGGGAACGAAAGCCGGACTCGTTGACGCGAATGGCCAGTTGAGTTACTCAGACTCAATACCTACTACACCCGGACCGGAGTTGTACTTCAACCGGCTTGTTCAATTGATAACCTCGACTCTCAGCCATGCAGACCGAGAAGTAACTCAGCTTGGCGTGGCCATTGCGGGTTTTGTGGATGAAACTCGCAGCCATTTGGCTTATAACTCGAATTTGCCGTGGCTCGAGAATTTTCCGCTGCGGCAAAGACTCAACGAACACTTTCCCGCGCTGGCTATTGAACTTGAGATTGATTCGAACGCGTCCACCATGGCCGAGTACCGCTTTGGATCGGGCAAAGGATTCTCGCGTTTTCTGTGCTTGACATGCGGGACGGGCTTGGGCGTTGGCATGACCATTGATGGCGTTCCGCTGCGCTTTGCTTTCGGCTGCATGGGCGATATCGGCCACACTATTTTGATGCGCAATGGGCCTGCTTGTTCTTGCGGCGGGCGAGGCTGCGCGGAAGCGCTTTTATCGTCCAACACGCTGGCTTCTGACTATAAGACAAAAATCCAAATCGCCCGCGAAATCACGTTGCGAGACGTGATTGAAGCGGCGCAATCGGGCGAACCCGCGGCGATCGCGGTGCTGGGGAGCGCAGGCGAGTGGCTGGGCATGGCGGTGGCTTCGATGGCCAACACGTTTTTTCCAGATCACATCGCCATTGCGGGAGGTTTGTCGGCAGCAGGCGGCCTCGTTTTAGAACCCGCCGAACGGGTTTTCCGCGAAACCGCCTGCGAATTCGCCCGTTCGCGCGCCACGTTCAGCGCGGCTCAGTTGGGATCGTCAGCCACGCTGGTCGGCGCGGCCTGGCCGTTTTGGCCTTAAGTCGCTTTGGCGCACACGAGCGACAAAAGGCTAACAGCAATGCACTATATCGGGGACAGTCAGCCCGTTACACTGGTTTTAAAACCAGTGTAACGGGCTGACTGTCCCCGATATAGTGTATTTTGGGGTCGCTAAGAGTTCAGCGTTGCTAGGTCCAGGACGAAGCGGTACTTCACGTCGCCCTTGATCACGCGCGTCCAGGCTTCTTCAATCTTGCCGAAGCTGGTCATCTCAATATCGGAAACGATATTGTGCTTGCCGCAAAAATCCAGCATCTCCTGCGTTTCCTTGATGCCGCCAATGGCTGATCCGGCAAAGCTTTTGCGGCCAATGGCCACGGCAAACGCGGGCAGCGCAATGGGTGTCTCCGGAATGCCCACGGTACACAGTGTGCTGTCGCGCTTGAGCAGGCTCATGTAAGGCACAATGTCGTGCGGGGCGGAAACGCAATCCAGAATAAAGTCGAAAGTTCCCGCGTGCTTCGCTGCCCAGTCCTTCTCGCTGGTGAGGATGACTTCGTCCGCGCCCAGGCGTTTGGCGTCGTCCACTTTGCTCTTCGATGTGGTGAACTGCACGGTGTGCGCGCCAAAAGCATGCGAAAACTTGAGCGCCATATGGCCCAAACCGCCCAGCCCGATGACGCCGATTTTCTTTCCCGGTCCCGCGCCCCAATGGCGCAGCGGCGAATACGTGGTGATGCCGGCGCAAAGCAAGGGCGCGGCGGCGGCGGGGTCCAGGTTCGCGGGCACGTTCAGCGCAAACGCTTCATCCACGACAATGCGGTCCGCGTAACCGCCAAAAGTGAGGTTGCCGGCTTTGTCTTTGCCGTTGTAAGTCCAGATTGTGCCGTGCCGGTCGCAATATTGCTCCTCACCGGCTTTGCACGAATCGCATTCGCGGCAAGAATCCACCATGCAGCCGATGGCCGCCAGGTCTCCCAGCTTGAATTTCGTGACTTCGGAACCAATTTGCGTGACTTCGCCCACAATCTCATGGCCGGGGACCATGGGATAAAGAGAGTTGCCCCATTCGTTGCGGGCCTGATGAATATCGGAATGACAAATGCCGCAGAACTTGATGTCCAGAAGGATATCTTTCGGGCCGGGTTCGCGATGCTCATAGGAAAACGGGGCGGGCGAAGCGGCGGCGTTCTGAACGGCGTAACCTTGCGTTGAAATCATAACCACATGCTAGCGCGCGCGCATGAGGAAATGCGCTATTAGTAAAGATTCAAATGAACCTTCTTTCACAGCTTAACTACACACCGCAGGAACTGAAATTTGGCACCAGCGGACGGCGCGGATTGGTTGCCGATTTGACGCAGATGGAAATTTATATCAACGTCACCGGAGAATTGCGCTATCTGCAAACGCTAGACAAAGCGCAGGGCGGCATCCAAACAGGAAACCTATTTTATGTTGCCACGGATTTGCGGCCCAGTTCAACCACTTTCGTCGAGAAACAGGGCGGACGCGGCGCATTGGCCCAAGCTGTGCTGAAGGCGGTTGGCGATGCGGGGATGGTCCCGGTTTTTCTGGGCGATATTCCGACACCGGCGCTCACTCTTTACGCGCTGCAGCGGCATTGCGGCAGCATTATGGTGACGGGCAGCCACATTCCTTTTGACCGCAATGGCTACAAGACCAACACTTCTATAGGCGAACTGCTGAAAGAGCATGAACAGCCGATTGCCGCTTCGGTTTTGCAGACTCGGGATGAGATTTACAACACGGACTTTGAGGAATCGATTTTCAACGAGTCTGGGCAACTGAAAACCGGAGCGGAGGAGCTTCCCGCCAAGCAAGACGGCGCGGCGCAGGAATATATGGCGCGCTACACCAGCTTTGCTGGCGGCGCGCCGCTGGCGAAATGGCGTGTGCTGCTTTATGAACATTCCGCCGTGGGGCGCGATATTGTGCGGCAGATTTTGCAGGCGCTGGGCGCGGAAGTGATTGCGGCGGGACGCAGCGATGAGTTTGTTCCCATTGACACGGAAAATATTGACGCGGAGCAGTTGAAGCTGATTCAGTCGCTTGTGGATGAAGCGGGCGGGCGGATAGACGCGGTGGTTTCGGTTGACGGCGACAGCGACCGTCCGCTGGTGCTGGGCGTTGACGCTTCGGGGAAGGTTCGCTTCTTCGGCGGTGATTTGGTTGGCATGATTGTGGCGGAATATTTGAAGGCGGATGCGATTGTGGTGCCCATCAGTTGCAACGATGCCGTGGATCGCGGACCGCTGGCGGCGAAGCTGGAACCGAAGACGCGCATTGGATCTCCGTTTGTGATTGCCGGGATTGAAGCAGCGAAAGCGAAAGGCAAAACGGCGGTTTGCGGTTGGGAGGCGAATGGCGGGTTTTTGCTGGGATCGGATCTGGACAGCGGATTGCGCGCTTTGCCGACGCGCGATGCCGTTTTGCCGATTGTTTGCACGCTGCTGAGCGCGCAGGAGCAGGGTCTGAGCGTGTGCGATCTTTTTGCGCGTCTGCCGAAACGTTTCAGCCGCGCGGCGCTGCTGAAGAATTTTCCCCGTCCGGTGGCGGCTAGGATTTTGGCTCGTTTTTCGCCGGAAGATGCGGGTGTCAAAGAGACGGATTCGGCTGAGTTGCGCAAGCGGCTGAAGCCGTTCTTTTCGGCGGCGGATGGGTTTGGCGAGATCACGAAGCTGAACTACATTGACGGGGTGCGCATTACGTTTGAGAATGGCGATATTGTGCATGTGCGGCCGTCGGGCAACGCGGATGAATTGCGGGTTTATGCGGTTGCCGATAGTTTGGAACGGGCGGAGCAGATTGCTGCGCTGGCTATTGCGGAGCCGGATGGAATTCTGCGGTCATTAGCATCTGGGTGTTTGGATCAAGGGTGAGGTCTTTGGGATCTTGATCGGCGGGTATGGTGAAATGCTGCTTCCGCTGAAGCAGTTCCACCTTCGTGATTTTGCCGGCGCAGAGGACTTCTAAGGGGAGGCGGTAGAGTTCGCCTGGCTGTGTTTGCTCCAGGTCAATTTGCACGGCGCGCGCTTGGGCGTCGTAATGCCAGGAGCCGGCAATGACTGGCGTTCCGGCGCGCTTGAGCCATTCCTGGAAGAACCAGCTTAACTGCATGCCTGAAATTTCTTCCGCGACGTTTCGGAAATCGTCGGTGGAGGCGTTTGCATTTTGGTAGCGGCGGTAATACTCGCGAATGGTGGCCCAGAATTTGTCGTCGCCCAACTGGGCGCGCAGCATGTGCAGCGTCCATGCGCCCTTTTCGTAGATGACGCGGTTGGTGACTTTCTTCATGTCCGACAGGTTGTCGTGAATGATAGCCACTGGCGGCAGCTTGAAAATGGCGTCGCGGCTTTTGTTCAAGCCGGCCACAAAGGCGTCTCGGCCTTCGTAATGTTCGGTGTTGAGCAGCGTGAAGTAAGTGGCGAAGCCTTCGCTCAGCCAGACATCATCCCAATCCTTTTCGGTGACTGAATTGCCGAACCAATGATGCGCAATTTCGTGCGCCACCAGGTTGGTGGCGGGACGGTCTGTAACGGCATCTTCGCCATAGAAGATGGCGGTGGCGTGCTCTGCGCCGCCTTGGAGGCCGGGGATCTCGACATCGGCGAGCTTTTCATAGGAATAGGGTCCGATGGCGCTGCTGAAAAACTCCATGGCGTCGCGCGTGGGTTTATCGAACGTCGTGATGCCTTTATCGCGGTCCTGATGATAGACCCAGGTTTCGAGCGGCACTCCCGCCGCCGTGCCAAAGTGGCGCGACGAGTAGGGCGCGACGGCAATGGCATTCAGCCAGGAGGCGATGGGCACCGATTGCTTCCAATGCGTCAGCTTGCGGCCATCGCCCAGTTCGGTTTCCTCCACCAGCAGGCCGTTGGCCACCACCAGATATTTCGACGGCGCGGTGATGATGAATTCGCTGGTGGCTTTGTCGTATGGATGATCAATGGTGGGAAGCCACTGGCGTGCTTGGTTGGGCCAGTTATCGGTGTTGAATGTGCGGTCGTGATAACGGTTGGTGCCAATGCGCAGGCCGCCGGCGGGAACGCCGTGATATTTGATGGTGACCGTTCGCAGATCGCCTGGGGCAGCAGGAAGCGTGATGTTCAGGCGGTCGGCGTTGTGAGCGAAGGGCGCGTCCACGCTGGTCACGGCCATGTTCGAGGCCAGATCGAGCGAGAGTTGCTTGACGTCGGGCCGCAGAAGGCGGACGGTGACGCTGGCTTCGCCCACGATTTCGTCAGTATCATCGGAAAGCGTGAGACGGAAGACGTAGTGCTGGGCGTCAATGGAAGTTTGGCGCGGATAGGTGTCGGCCTTTGCCAGAAGTGCCAGAAGAAGAGAGAGTAAGCACGAGGCTCGCATAATGAATTGAAACATGATGAAGCAACGAAGACTGGGAACGCAAGGGCTGACTGTGTCGGCGATGGGGCTGGGATGCTGGGGCATGACAGGGCGATCTTACGCGATTGCCAGCGAAGCGGATTCCATTGCCACGATACGAAGGGCGGTGGAACTGGGCATCAATTTCTTTGACACGGCAGAGGCATACGGGCCCTTCGCCAACGAAGAATTGCTGGGCCGCGTCTTGAAGGATTTTCCGCGTGACCAGATTGCGATTTCCACGAAGTTTGGCATGCGATTTGAAGACGGACGCGCGGCTGGAACCGACAGCCGGCCTGAGCATATTCGCGAAGTGGTGGAGGCTTCGCTGCGGCGCTTGCAGGTGAATTATATTGACTTGCTTTATCAGCATCGCGTGGACCCGGCTGTTCCGATTGAGGATGTTGTGGGCGCGATGGCAGGGCTTGTTGCGCAGGGAAAGGTTCGCTTTCTGGGGCTTTCGGAAGCAGGCGAGAAGACGCTGCGGCGCGCGCATGCCGTGCATCCCATCTCGGTTTTGCAGAGCGAGTATTCGCTTTGGGAACGGAACCTGGAGCCGGCTATCATTCCGGCGCTGCGGGAACTGGGGATTGGGCTGGTGCCCTTCTCTCCGCTGGGCCGCGGGTTTCTCACGGGGCAAGTGAAGCGCGCGGAGGAATATCCGGAGAGCGACTGGCGGCGCAATGATCCGCGCTTCACGGGCGCCAACTTCGATGCCAATATGAACCTGTTTTCAGTTGTGCGCGGGATTGCGGAGAGCAGGGGCGTGGCTTACAGCCAAATTCCGCTGGCCTGGCTGCTGCACAAGGGTTCGGACATTGTTCCCATACCCGGCACGACCCAGAGAAGCCATTTGGAAGACAACGCGGCGGCGGCGGATTTGGCGCTGAGCGAATGGGAGATGAAACAGTTGGATGTCGCGCTTGCGCCGGAGAAGATTGCAGGGCCGAGATACGCGGAACGCGCGATGCGATTGGTGGACAGGTAGAGATGCGGATTACGGGAATCAGTGCTTATCGGGTGGAACTGCCTTTGCAGGAAGGCAGCTATAAATGGTCGGGCGGGAATTCGGTGGAGGTTTTTGATTCGACCGTGGTCGCTATCGAGACTGATGCGGGACTCACCGGATACGGCGAGATTTGTCCCCTGGGTCCGGCTTATCTGGCGGCCTATGCGGCTGGCGCGCGCACGGGCATCGCCGAAATTGCTCCTCATCTTCTGGGGCTTGATCCGACGCAGCTTCAGGTGATGAACCGGCGCATGGACCAGGCGCTGCGCGGCCATCCTTACGCGAAATCAGCGCTGGATATGGCGTGCTGGGATCTGCTGGGCAAGGCGGCGGGATTGCCGCTGGCGGTCTTGCTGGGCGGGCGTTATGGCGACGATTTTCCGCTTTACCGCGCCATTTCGCAAGACACGCCGGAAGCCATGGCGCAGAGCATTGCGCGCTACCGTTCCGAAGGCTACACGAAGTTTCAATTGAAGGTGGGCGGGCATCCGGACACCGATATTGCGCGGATACACGCGGCGGCGGCTCAAATGCAGAGCGGCGATGTGCTGATTGCCGACGCCAACACCGGCTGGACGCAGCATCAGGCTTTGCGCGTGGCCGATGCGGTTCGGCATGTGGATGTCTATCTGGAGCAGCCTTGCCGGCATTACGAAGAATGCCTGGCCGTGCGGCAGCACACGAATCGGCCGTTTGTGCTGGATGAGGTGATTGACGATGTCCACGCCGTGCTGCGCGGTTATGCCGACAGGGCCATGGATGTGATTAACCTGAAGATTTCGAAAGTGGGCGGGCTGACGCGGGCACGCCAGATTCGCGATTTGTGCGTTTCGCTGGGGATCGCGATGACGATTGAAGACACTTGGGGCGGGGATATTGTGACTGCCGCGATTGCGCATCTGGCGCAGAGCACTCCGCCTGAATTGCTGTTTTCGTCAACGGACTTCAATAGTTATTTGACGGTGAGCATTGCGGAGGATGCGCCGCAGCGGCGGGCGGGGCGGCTGGCGGCTTCCAGCGCGCCGGGGCTGGGAGTGCGGCCTCGTATGGAGGTGCTGGGTGAGGCTGTGTTTCGGGTTGGCGCGAGCGAGTAATTCCTATGCGGTTAGCTCGGGGTGTGCCAGATGATCATCGCCTTGGGCAGGTTCACTGAAAGCACGGTCACGCCCTATGCTAGTACTGCACAAGGCGGGTGCCACCAAGTTTGGTACTGATAATCGCGCTATGACAGGCTGTGGCTGCCGGGGCAGCGAAAGCGTCGAGATGAGTCTCGACGCGGCAAACACGAGTGTTTGCGCCACGAACTATGATTTTTCAGCGATGGCCAGGAGCACGCAGAGGGCGACGGTTTCGGTTGCTTGCGCGACTTCGTCTAAGTCGGGGAAGGTTGGGGCGATGCGGATTGTGCTGTCTGCGGGGTCTTTGCCGTAGGGGTGCGTTGCGCCGGCGGGCGTGAGCAGAATGCCGGCTTCTTTGGCGAGTGCGACGACGCGGGTGGCGCAGCCGTGCGGCACATTTAGGGTGATGAAATAACCGCCTTTGGGCTGGGTCCAGGAGACGTCGGGAAGGCCGGACAGGCGATTGCTGAAGATTTCGATGACCTTCTGAAACTTGGGCGCGATGAGCGCGCGGTGCTGATCCATGAGGCGATGGATGCCTTCGGCGTCCTTTAAAAAACGCACGTGGCGGAGCTGGTTGATTTTGTCGGGGCCGATGGTTTGGATGCTTTGGCGGGCGAGAAGCCACTTCACGTTATCGGGCGAACTGGCAAAGAGGCTGAGTCCGGAACCGGCCAGCGTGATTTTCGACGTGGAGGCAATGACGAAGGCGCGGTTGGGATTTCCGGCGCGCGCGCAGGCTTCCAGGATGCTGGCGATTTCGATGCGTTCTTCGGTCAGGTGATGGACGGCGTAGGCGTTGTCCCAGAAGAGGCGGAAATCGGCGGCGGCAGGTTTCATTTTCGCCAGATGCTCAATGACTTCGGCGGAATAAACGGCGCCGGACGGGTTGCTGTATTTCGGGACGCACCACATCCCTTTGATTGATGGGTTGTTAGCGACCAGCTTCTCCACTTGCTCGAGGTCTGGGCCATGGGCTAGCAGCGGCACGGAGATCATCTTGATGCCGAGTTCTTCGCAGATGCGGAAGTGGCGGTCATAGCCGGGAACGGGGCAGAGAAAGGCCAGACCGGGGACTTGAGACCAGGGCGCGGTACTGTCGCAGGTGCCCTTCAAAAGCGAGAACGCCACCAGGTCATGCATGACAGCCAGACTGGCGTTGTTGCCGACGACGACTTGATCGGGCGGCGCGCCGAGGAGGCTCGAAAAGAGCTGGCAGGCTTCGGGCAAGCCTTGCAGGCCGCCGTAGTTGCGGCAGTCGGTGCCGTTTTCGGAAAGATAATCGTCGAGGCCGGGGAGCGCGAGGAGGTCCTTGCTTAAATCGAGCTGGGCGGGCGACGGCACTCCTCTGGTGAGATTGAGCTTGATGCCCTTGGCCTTGATGGCGGCCAGGTTTTCGCGCAGTTCCGGCAAGTGATTTACTGAGGTCATGTCACTAGGATGCCCTATTGCCTCTTGGCAGGGGCGGCGAAAAGGGGGCAGTCACCTTCGTCCACGCCGCAGGATTTCATGTCTGGGAAGAATTTCTGTTTGGGACTGAGGTTTTTCTTCGGCGAGGCTGCGGATGGCGGCGGCGCAGGCGTCCTGAATGTCGGTGAAGGGGATGCGGATGTTGCCGGGGAGCGTGGCTTCGACGGTTTTGTGGACCTCGGTTTCGATTTCCAGCGCTTCGGCGTTGGCGAGGCGGGTTTTGGCGTTTTGCGATTCAAAGCCAATTTTGCGCTTTGGCGCGGTCCTCTTGCAGCTGAATGAGCGCTTTTTGGGCTTTGTAATAGGGAGGGCGGAAAACGAACTATGAAGAAAAGGCGAAGATTGTAAATGGTTTAACGTGAGCGGGTTAGCGGCGAAAAATAATTTTGAAAATTTTGTGAATGGCGCAGCGGGCCGAAGTGATCTACTAAGGACTATGCGTGTTTTCCTTACCGGGGCTACCGGTTTTATCGGCTCGGCTCTTGTTCCAGAACTGATTCGGGAGGGCTATGACGTTGTGGGTCTGGCGCGCTCGGATGCGGGCGCGCAGGCGCTGCTGGCGGCGGGCGCAGAGGTGCAGCGCGGCGATATTGAACACCTGGACAGCTTGCGGCACGGAGCAGCCGCCGCAGATGCCGTGATCCACTTGGCGTTCAATCATGACTTTTCGAACTATTTGGCCAATTGCGAAGCCGACCGGCACGTGATTGAAGCGCTGGGCGAGGCACTGGCTGGCACGAACAAGCTGCTGATTGTCACTTCTGGCACGGGAATGGCCAACTCAGCCCCTGGCATTCTGGCCACCGAAGGAGATCTGGCGGCCAGTTCGAAAGTGGTTCCGCGCGCGGCCACTGAAGAGGCAGTTGCCGCAGTTGCGGCGCACGGGGTGCGCACGGCGATTGTGCGTCTTGGCCAGATCCATGACACGGTGAAGCAGGGCCTGGTGACCTATTCGATCCAGGTGGCGCGGCAAAAGGGTGTTTCGGCGTACATTGGCGACGGGCGCAACCGCTGGCCGGCGGCGCATGTCAAAGACACCGCGCGGCTGTACCGGCTGGCGCTAGAGAAAGCGGACGCGGGCGACAAGTTTCATGCGGTTGCGGAAGAAGGCGTGACCGGGCGCGAGATTGCCGAGGCGATTGGGCAGGGGCTTGGCGTGCCGGTGGTCTCGCTTTCACCCGAACAGGCGGCTGAGCATTTTGGCTGGATGGCGGCTTTTGCCGGCTGGGACATTCCGGCTTCGAGCGAGTACACCCGAATCAAGCTGGGCTGGAACCCGATTGGGCCCAGCCTGCTGGCGGACCTGGAGAACATGAATTACTTTGCGGCGGGCCAGTAAAAGGGCGTCGTGGAACCGGTTCAGATTATCGATGAAGACCTTTTTCACCAGGTAGCCGAGCGGGCGCAGGCTTCCGCGCGGCGGCGCATGAACCACAACTTTCATGGCAGCGCGGAAGACAATCCGCACCGTTTTTTGAATGTTCTGCTGCGCGGTACCTATATTCGCCCGCACCGGCATCTGACGCCGCCGAAATCGGAGGCATTTCTGGTGCTGGAAGGGGTGGCTGAGGTGATTGTTTTCACGGAAGAAGGCGCGATTCGCGCGCGCTACCGGCTCGGCGGCGGCAAGGTTTGGGGCGTTGACCTGGCTCCGGGCGTTTGGCATATGGTGGTTGCGGTGTCGGAGCGCGTGGTCTGTTATGAAGTGAAACCGGGACCTTGGGAAGCGGCGACGGACAAGGAATTTGCCGAGTGGGCGCCTGCGGAGTCGGACCCGGCTGCGCAGGAGTTTCTTGCTAAGATCTCCTTTGCGGGCCCTTAGCTCAATGGTTAGAGCAGTGGACTCATAATCCATTGGTTGTAGGTTCAAATCCTACAGGGCCCACCAATTTGAAAAACCTTCTACTTCTGCTGGCAGCTAGTCTGCTAGCGCCGCCGGTCAAGGAATTTGTCAGTGTTGACGCGCCTATCATCGCTTTGGTGCATGCGCGCGTGATTGATGGTTCGGGCGCGCCGCCTTCCGAAGACCAGACCGTTGTCATCGCTGGCGGCCTGATTCAGGCGGTGGGGCCGGGGCTTTCGATTCCGGCGGGCGCGAAAATTCTGGACCTGCGCGGCCAGACGGTGATGCCGGGGCTGATCGGGCTGCACGATCACCTTTTTTATCCGGTGCAATCGTGGGATTTTCAGGGCGATGGCATTCCGGGGCTATACACGGAAATGGGCTTTACGTTTCCGCGCTTGTTTTTGGCGGCCGGGGTGACTTCCATTCGGACAGGCGGCAGCATTGAGCCTTACACCGATCTGGAATTGAAACGGCTGATTGATGAAGGAAAAATGCCGGGTCCGAAAATCCACGTTACCAGCCCGTTCTTGGAAGGCGTCGGCGCGTATATTCCGCAAATGCACCAGCTTTCCGGCCCGGAGGACGCGCGCAAGACGGTGGAATACTGGGCGGATGAAGGCGTGACTTCCTTCAAAGCCTATGTTCACATCACGCGCGACGAATTGAAAGAGACGCTGGCGGCGGCGCATGCGCGCGGCCTGAAAGTGACGGGCCATTTGTGCAGCATTGGCTTTCGGGAGGCGGCTGGGCTGGGCATTGATAATATCGAGCACGGATTGCTGGAAGATTCCGAATTTACTCCGGGCAAGAAGGCCGACGAGTGCCCGCCGTTTCCGCAGAGGGCGGCGGCGCTGAGCCAGCTTGATCTGAAAAGCGCTCCGGCTCAGGAGATGATTCAGGATTTGGTTCGCCACCATGTGGCGATTACGTCGACGCTGGCGCTTTATGAGACGTATGCCGCGTACCGTCCGCCGCTGAGCCGTTTGGCGCGGTCGCTGGATTTGCTGGCTCCTGGCCCGCTGCAGGATTATCAAAGTTTTCGGCGGAATGTGCAGCAGACGGCGGACACCGGGAACGCGCGGCTGAAGATGGAAATGGCTTTTGAGCGCGAATTTGTGAGGGCGGGCGGCTTGCTGCTGGCGGGCCTGGACCCGAACGGCGGCGGCGGATTGCTGGCCGGATTTGGCGATCAGAGAGAAGTGGAACTGCTGGTGGAAGCCGGGTTTACGCCGATTGAAGCGCTCCATATTGCCAGCGCGAACGGGGCGCAGTTTTTAGGCGAATCGAAATTGGGCGGCGTTGGGGCTGGGAAAATTGCGGATTTGGTGGTGGTGGACGGCAATCCCGCGAAGAATATTGAGGATATCGAAAAGGTGACGGTGGTTTTTAAGGATGGGCTGGGGTACGACCCGGTGAAATTGATTGAATCGGTGAAGGGAGCGGTGGGGCTGCACTGACCGGCTTTTCACTGACGTGGAGACCTGCGAGGCCAAATTGGCAAAATAGGGCTGAACCGTGTTCCTCCGAACAATGACCGGTTTAGCCCTACCTCCGAACACTCGCAGGTTACGGCTCTGCAAAGAATTATAGGTCAGAAATGATTGGGGACTCAAGCATTTTGTGTAAAAAATACAAGATGCTGAAAAATTTACCAGCCAAAAGGTGGAAAATGATGAAGCTTTTACTCGCAATTGTGACATTATCCCTGGCAGCTCAGCCAGCGCAAGTTGCTGATTTGTATACTCCGAAAGACTTAGCAGCGATTCAAAAAGAGCTGGCCAAGGACAAAGCCGGATTTGCCGGGAAGACTCTGGAAAAATACGGCAATCATTACACGATGCTGGCGCATCGCGAATCGACGGGTTCTTCCGAGATTCATGAGCATGAGGCGGACATCTTCTTTATTACGGAAGGGGATGCGTCGATTATCCTGGGCGGAAAAATGACCGGGATCAAGAGCAACAAGGCGGGCGAACTGCGCGGGGCGTCGATTCAGGGCGGCGAGAAACGGCCTTTGAAGACGGGCGACATTATTCACATTCCGGCGGGTGTGGCGCACCAGATTATCGTGACTCCGGGAAAGCCTATCACTTATTTCGTAATTAAGGTGATGGGACAGTAGGCTTGTTTTGCGCTAGCATCAAAGTTTCCCGATGTACCAAAAACTTTTGCCCGCGCTTTTCCTGCTGTCTACCCTGGTTTGTTCCGCCGCCACGGTTCCAGCGCCGACAATCACTTTTTACCGCAATATTGCGCCCATTGTTTACCAGAATTGCTCCACCTGCCACAGGCCGGGTGAATCCGCGCCGTTCTCGCTGCTCAATTATGAGGATGTGAAACGGCACGCATCGCAAATCGCGGCCGTCACCAAGCAGCGCTATATGCCGCCGTGGCTGCCGGAGGACGGGCATATTCAGTTTGAAGAAGAGCGGCATTTGACGGACCAGCAGATTCAGTTGATACAGGATTGGGTGAAGCAGGGCGCGGTGGCTGGACAGCCGTCCGATGCGCCGCCAGCTCCGAAGTTTCAATCGGAATGGGCGCTGGGCAAGCCGGATTTGATTTTGCGGGTGGCGCAGCCGTATCATTTGGGCGCAGACGGACCGGAGATTTTCTGGAATTTCGTGCTGCCGGTGCCGATCACGCAGACGCGCTGGGTGAGAGCGATGGAGGTGCGGCCTGGCAATTCGAAGGTTTTCCATCACGCCAACGTGATTATTGACCGGTCCGGGTCGTCGCTGCGCAAAGAAGCCAAGCCGGGCGCTGGTTTCCCCGGCATGGACCTGACCGTGGAAGAAGACACGTTTGATCCCGATGGGCATTTTCTTTCCTGGAAACCGGGCAGCGCGCCAGTGGAGGAGCCGGAAGGCATGGCGTGGCGCGCGGAACCGGGGATGGACCTGGTGCTGAATGTCCACTTGCGGCGGACGGGCAAGGAAGAGACGGTGAGCCCGGTGATTGGGCTATATTTCACGGACAAGCCGCAGACGAAGTTTCCCATGCTGGTGCAGTTGGAGCATGACGGGGCCATCAATATTCCCCCCGGCGACAAGAATTTTGTTTTGACCGACCAGTTTCAGTGCCCGATGGATTTGCGTGTTCTGGCGGTTTATCCGCATGCGCATTACCTGGCGACGGTGATGGAAGCCGACGCCACTCTGCCGAACGGAAAAAAGATTGTGCTGGTGAAGATTCCGCATTGGGACCTGAACTGGCAGGGGGTTTTTCGGCTGAAGGACCCGCTGGTTCTGCCCAAAGGCACGATGATTTCGATGCGGTATCAATATGACAATTCGGCCGATAATCCGCTGAATCCGAACAGCCCTCCAAAGGTGGTGCGCGGGGGAAACGAAGCGGTGGACGAGATGAGCCATTTCTGGCTTCAAGTTCTGCCGGTGGGCGACGGGGATCAGCGTCCGGCTTTGCAGGAAGCGCTGATGCTGCGGCGGCTGGAGAAGTATCCGGGCGATTTTGGGGCGAACTTTAACCTGGGCGATTTGATGATGAACCAGAATAATCCGGCGGCGGCGGTGCCGTATTTCCGGCTGGCCACGGAATCGGACCCGAAGAGCGCGATTGCGGCGACTGAATATGGGTCGGCGTTGTTTGCCAATGGCGACGCGCCGTCGGCTGAACAGGAGTTCAAGCGGGCGCTGACGCTGGACCCGGAATACACGGATGCCCGGTATAACCTGGCGAGCGTGGAGGCGAGCACGGGCGACTGGGCGGACGCGGCCAGCGATTTCGCTTCTGTTTTGAAGAGCAATCCCAATCATAAGAACGCCAAGCAGCATTTGGGTGAGGTCTTGTTTATGTGGGCGGAGGATTTGGAAAAAGCCGGCGATTTGCCGGCGGCGGTGAAGCGGTATCAGGACACGCTGCCGCTGCGGCCGGATGATCCCGATCTGCATGGGCATCTGGGCGCGGCGCTGGCGCAGTTGCACCGGTATAGCGAGGCGAAGTCGGAGTTTGAGGCGGTTTTGAAGATTGATCCGTCGTCGGACGATGCCAAGCAGGCGCTGACTGTGATTGATGCGCGCATGCGTCTGACGAAGCCCTGACCTCACCAGCTCCAGGTGTATCCAATGCTTGCCGTCGGGTACCAGGGCACGGTAACTACTTTGCTGTAGCTTTCCTGAAGCCACATGGAGCTGTGATCATCGAAGTGAATAATTGCGCCCAGCGACACGCCGCTGTCCAGCCGGTTCTCTACGGCGGCATGGCAGCCAGGCATAATCAGTCAATCGCTTGGTGCGCGGCAGCGGAAAGTGTGGCCGATGCCGATTTTGTAGTTGGCTCTTGGCTCCAGCCCAGGCCGGTCAAAATCCGAACCCAGCATAACGAATAAATCGTTGCCGGTGCCCTGCGCGCAGGCGGCTATCGGCGTCATCAGAACCAATGCTAAGACTCGCCAGTCCATTAGGCCTGAGTTTGCCGCTCGGCGCATAAGGAAGGCATAAACCCTAGCAACGAAATGCGGTTTGCGGAGTCCAATAGGCAAATGACAAATTACGGTTACAATTCGGAACCTTCTGCCTGGGATAAATTGAGCGCCACTTTTCCGCTGACGGCGCGCGGGGCGGCGGTGATCAAGCAGACGTATTTGTTTTTTGGCGTGTCGGTGTTTTGCGTGTTGGCGGGCGGATACATTGGCGCGACTTCGGAGACGCTGGCGCGGTTTTTCTCCGGCTGGATGGGCTGGATTTTCGCGCTGGTGCTGCTGAATGCGGTGCCGCGCATTGCCATTGCGGCGCGCAACACCTCTTTTGGCGTTCCGGCGCTGGTGCTGGATGGGTTTGTTTCTGGAATTGCGCTTGCGCCGATACTCTGGTATGCGCGCACGATTGCGCCGGATTTGATTTTGTCCGCGCTGGGCATCACGGGGTTCGTGTTTGTCGGGATCACGATGTATGTGATGAGCACCAGCCGGTCGTTTTCCGCGCCGCGCGGGCTGATGGCGGGGATTTTCTTTTCGCTGATTGGCGTGATGGTGCTGAACACGTTTTTGCACATCGGCGTGCTGGGAGTTTTGATTTCGCTCGGCATCGGGGTGATTGGCGTGATGACGATTGTGTACTCCACCAGCATGGTTTTGCGGACGTCGGACGCCGACAGCCCGATTCCGGGGGCGCTGATGCTATTTGCGGGCGTGTTCAATGTGTTCGTCGCCACGCTGAGCATTTTGCTGCGGCTGTTCGGCGGCGGAAGCCGCGATTAAGCGGCAATGTCGGTGATGCCCAATTCGTTCATGACGACATTGGTGGTGATGCCGAGTTCATCGGCAATTTCCGGGACAGTCAAGCCTTCCTGACTCAGCAGCGTGGCGCGGACGGCTTCGGACAGAACGACGCGGTCGCTGCTGGGCGCGGGTGCGTGCGGAACGGCTTGCAGCGGCTTGGTTTGTGCTTCGGCGTTGACTTCATCGATGGCCTGGATCATGGCTTCCTCCTTTCACACGGATTTATCGGTCACTGTTTTATCGATCCGGTCCCGAAAAAGTTGAGAAACGGCGGGGCCGATGCTCACTTAGTCCTTAGGTGCGTTCAGCCACAATCAGCAATCGGAAAAAGGCAGCGAAGGCGCTGCTGGAGTCCGGGTATGACTATTCAGTCAAGGGGCAGCAGTCGCTTGCTCTGACTCTGTTCGAGAAGGCCCTGGAGCTTGATCCCAAGCTGGAAATTCCGGTCTTGCTGGCGCGCGGGAATGCTTATGGGGCTGAAGAGAGATGGGATTTGGCGGTGGCGCAGGCGGACCTGATTCTGGCGCGGGAACCGGACCATTACGAAGCGCTGAATCTGAGAAGAAAGAGTTTGCACCTGATGTGCTGGTCGGAGGAAACGGTTCCGGCGATACGGCGCGTGCTGGCCCTGAAACCGAACCGGCAACTGCATAGCGATTTGCTGTTTTACCTTCTCTATCCCGGCAATTCGACGCCGGAGATTCTGTATGAAGAAAGCCGGCGCTGGTTTGAGTTGTACGCCGCGCCGCTGGCCCAGAACATCCAGCCGCACACCAACGATCGCGATCCCAGGCGCAAGCTGAAGGTCGGATACTTGTCGCCGGATCTGTACGACCACACCATCATGAAACTGCTGCCGGCGGTGCTTGAACACCACGATCATGAGCAGTTTGACATCCGGTTTTACTCCATCACCACAAGACCAGACAAAATTAGCGAACGCCTTTCCGAAGTCGCGGACGTGGTTTCGCTGCCGCCCGTGGCCGAGGAGATTGCGGCGCGGGTGCGCGCCGACGGCATCGATATTCTGCTTGATCTGGCCGGGCACACCATGGACGCGAACGCGTATGTGGCCTTTGCCATGAAGCCTGCGCCGGTGCAAGTTTCCTGGATGGGAGTGATGAGCACCACCGGGATGCCGACGATAGATTACTATATTGGCGACGCGAACTCGCCTTGCCCCGGCACGGAACACTTGTTTAGCGAAACGGTTTACCGGCTGCCGCGCATCAGTGGTTCATACCGAACCCCGATCGCTATCCAGAATGCGGAATCGCCGTTCTTTCGGAACGGCTTCATTACGTTTGGCAGTTTCAACAATCCGCGCAAGATCACGCGCGATGTGGTGAAGATGTGGTCGGTGATCCTGCATCTGGTACCTGGCAGCAGAATGTTCCTTAAATACCTTGACCTGGATAAGCCGGTGATTCAGGAGCTGTTTCGCGGCTGGTTCCGCGAGGATGGCATTGCCGAGGAGCGCATTCATTTTGAGGGGCCCACCAAGGGGTTCGGGTACCTGCGCAAGTGGAACGAGGTGGACATCTCGCTGGACACGTACCCTTACAACGGAGGGACAACCACTCTGGACGCGCTTTGGGTGGGGGTTCCGGTGGTGACGCTGGCCGGAAGAATGGCGGTCTCCTGCACGGGGCATAATATTTTGTCGGCGCTGGGGCTTCCGGTCGCCCGCAGCGCCGAGCAATATATCCAAACCGCCTTGTTTTTGGCGCAAAACATTCCCAAGACGCCTGGTATGCGCAATACCGTGCATAAGGCCATGGCCGCTTCCCCGCTGATGGACGAAAAAGGGCTGGTTCAGGCGCTGGAAGCGGCGTTTCGGGATATGTGGGTGAAGTGGTGTGAGAGGCCGTGAGTTCGGCCAAAATCAAGAAGCGGGCGAGACCTGATCCCCATCCACAACCGGCGGCGACGCTGCCGAAAATTTCCGTCTTGCTGGGGCGCGGCAACGCTTATAGCTCGGAAGAAAGATGGGATTTGGCGCTGGAGCAGGCCGACCAGATTTTGGCGCTAGAGCCGGACCATTGGGATGCGCTGAGCCTGAAGCTGAGATGCCTACTGTTTCTGCGCTGGGCCGGCGAAGCCGTTCCGACGATGCGGCGCATGCTGGATCTGAAGCCCAATCTGCAGATGCATAGCGATCTGCTGATTAACATGCTCTACCGGGGCGATTCGACGCCCGAATCGGTGCATGAAGAAAGCCGCCGCTGGTTCAGTTTGTACGGTGCGCCGCTGGCCAAGGAGATACGGCCGCATGCCAATGATCGCGATCCCAAGCGCAAGCTGAAGGTGGCCTACCTGTCACCGGACCTGTATGACCACACCATCATGAAACTGCTGCCGGCGGTATTGGAGCATCGCGATGATGAGCAGTTTGAGGTGCGGTTTTACTCCATCACCACGAGGCAAGACCAAGTCAGCGAGCGCGTTTCCTCAGTTGCGCGCGTGATTCCGCTGAAGCCACTGGCGGGGGAGATTGCGGCGCGGGTGCGTGAGGACGCTATCGACATCCTGATAGATCTAGCCGGGCACACCATGGATGCGAATGCATATCTGGCTTTTGCCCTGAAGCCTGCGCCGGTGCAAGTTTCCTGGATGGGGGTGATGAGCACCACCGGGATGCCGACGATGGATTATTACATTGGCGATGCGAACTCGCCTGGCCCCGGCACGGAACACCTGTTTAGCGAGACGGTTTACCGGCTGCCGCGCGTCAGCGGTTCGTACCGCCCGACGCTTGCCATCGAGGTGGCGGAATCGCCGTTTTTTCGGAACGGATTCATTACGTTCGCCTCCTTCAACAATCCCCACAAGATCACGCGCGACGTGGTGAAGATGTGGTCGGTGATCCTGCACCTGGTCCCGGGCAGCAGGATGTTCTTCAAATTTGCCGGCCTTGAAAAGCCGGCGGTTCAGGAACGCTTTCGCCGCTGGTTTCGGGAGGATGGCATATCGCTGGAGCGCATTCGCTTTGAAGGGCGCAGCTTGGCGCTGGAATACCTGCGCACGTGGAACGAGGTGGACATCGCGCTGGACCCTTATCCTTACAACGGCGGGACAACCACTCTGGACGCGCTTTGGGTGGGCGTTCCGGTGGTGACGCTGGCGGGGCGCCTGGCGGTCTCCTGCACGGGGCTCAATATATTGTCGGCGGTGGGACTTCCGGTTGCCCGCAGCGCCGAACAATATATCCAAGCCGCCCTGTTTCTGGCTGAGAATATCCCGAAGACGCCTGGCATGCGCAAGACCGTGCATGATGCCATGGCCAATTCCCCGCTGATGGACGAAAAAGGGCTGCTTCGGGCGCTGGACGCGGCGTTTCGGGATATGTGGTTGAAGTGGTGCCGAGCTGCTTAATCAATGGGCAGGGCGGGATTGCCGAAGACTTTGACGCCAGCGCGGACGTTTTTCAGCACGACGCTGCCGGCTCCGATGAACGCGTTTGCGCCGATGCGAACTCCGGGCACCACGATTGCGCCGATGCCGAAGAAGGCCGCCTCGTCCACGGTGACGCAGCCGCCCAGCGCGCAGTGTCCGCTTATGTGGGACCAGTCGCCGATGCGGTTGTCGTGGCTGCAGCAGCCGTGTGGTCCTAGGTAGACGGAATCTCCAAAGACCGTGTCGGAAGTCAGGACGGCGTAGGGCGCGATCATGACGCCTTCTCCCAGCGTCACGTTGTCGCCCAGCATGGCGGTGGGGTGGATCAGGGTGGCGAAGCGGGCTCCTCTGCTTTTTGTCAAATGGGTGTAATGACGGCGCTGGGCCGGTTCACCGATGGCACACAAGAACAGATCGTTTTCAGCGGGCTGGTAATCCTCAACGGCTGAGAGGATGGGTGCGTGCCGGTTGAAGCCGCCGAGCAGATGCGGGCGGGAATCGAGAAAACCTTTGAGACGCCAATTCTCGCCAGCCGCGATGGCGTGACCGACGAAGGAGGAGATTTCGCGGCCGAATTTTCCGGCGCTTATGATGACGATGTCGTTTGGAGTCATACGGAAATATTGATGCTCCGTCCGCCATCCACCGCCATCGCTAGGCCGGTGATCCAGCGTGCTACGTTCGAGACCAGAAACTCGGCTGCATTGACAATGTCGTCGGGTTCACCGATGCCGAGCGGATAATCTTTTTCGAACTTCGCCAGCACGGCGGGATCGGCCAGCAGATCTTCCCCCATTGGGGTTTTGACTCCGCCGGCCCGGATGGAATTGACGCGGGTGCGGGGGGCCAGTTCGACGGCCAGGGAGCGCATGAGGCTGTCGAGCGCGCCTTTGCTGGCGCTATACATGCTGAAGCCGGGAGCGCCGAACGTGCTGGCGATGCTGGAGATGAGCAGGATATTGCCCAGGTGCTGGCGGTTGACTGTCTTTTTCGTTAGCAGGCTGATGATTTCGACCGCTGAGACGAAGTTGATGTTCATTACGGTGCCAAGCGCCTGGTAATCAGCATTGCGAATGGGCAGAATTTTGACGATGCCCGCCGAATGGATAAAGCATTCGATGAAGACGCCGTTTTCGGTCAGGAAGGCGGAGAGGCTGGGGGCAAGGGCGGGAATTTCCCGCAGATCGTAGGGCCAAATGAGGTGCTGGTCCGGGTTGGCGCAATGCGTGAGGGTGTCGTTCAGGCGCTCGCGATTGCGGCCGTGCAGGATCAGGCGGCGATTGCCAGACAGGCGAACGGCCAGGGCGCGGCCAATGCCTGAGGATGCTCCGGTAATCAAGGTGCAAAGGCTCATATTTATTGGGCGGTGTAGCCGCCGTCGACAACCAGGACGGTGCCGGTGATCCAGCGCGCGGCATCGCTGAGCAGAAAGGCGGCAGCATAGGCGACATCGTCGGGCTGGCCGAGTCCCAGAGGATGCAAGGCTTCGATGCGCGCGCGGTAATCGAAATCGCGCTGCTGCTCGACGCGGTCAAACATGGGGGTGCGCACGAATCCGGGCGCGACGCAGTTGACGCGAATGCGTTTTGGGGCCAGTTCCAGCGCCAGGCTGCGCGCCATGCCTTCGAGGCCGGATTTTGTCATGCTGTAGGCCGAGGCCGCGGGCGAGCCGACGCGCGCCATGACGGAGGAGATGAAGACCACCGAGGCGTTTTCCCCAGCGTAAATCTTGCGGCCGCTGAAGGCTTGGGTTAAAACGAGCGCGGCTTCGGTGTTAATGAGGAACACATCGCGCCAGGCATTTGCGGATAAAGTTCGCAAGGGCCAGGGAGCGGCCAATCCGGCGGCGTGGACGAAGCCGTGAAGCGGGCCGGAATGCTGGACGATCTCGGCCAGCCAGCTTGCGATGCCGTCCAGATCTTTCAAGTTCCGGACGTGCAGGCTATTCGAATCGTCGTGCAGCAGGTGGCGGGTTTCTTCGAGACCGGCGGCATCGATGTCCGCGCAGGCGACCGTTGCGCCCAGATGGCTGAGCAGGACGGCGGTGGCGCGGCCGATGCCGGAAGCGGCTCCGGTGACGAGGAGGTTCTTGCCGTTAAGTGCCGTTAGATTTGTCATCAGAGAAACTCGATCAGATCGCAAAAATCGAGAGGTCCCAGCGGGAGCAGCATCGACGCCCAGGTCAGGCCGACGCCGAAGCCGGCCAGGCAGGTACGAAGAGTGGAGCCGGCTAGGAGGCGCTGGCGCAGGTTGTGCGCGATAGCGACCGGAATGGTGACGCCGCTGGAGTTGCCGTAGTGTGCGACGACGTTGCTGGGCATTTTTTCGTAAGGGATTTTCAGCTGGTCGGCCAGCTTTTCGAGCATGAAGCGGTTGGGTTGGTGGAACAGAAAGCAATCGATGTCGTCCATTTGCGCTCCGGCGGTTTGGAGCAGGCAGCGGATCATGGGCGGCACTTCCATCTGGACGAAGTTGAAGACGGCGGTGCCATCCATGCGGAGCTGGTCTTTTGCGCGGAAGTTGTTTTCGCCGTCGTCTTCGAGGAGCGCGGTCTCAGGCGTTGAGGGCAGACGCATGCCGCCGGCGGGAATCATGAGAGCTTCGCGCCGGGTGCCGTCCATTTTGAGGTTGGCGTGAATGGGCGTTTGGTCTTCCGAACGTTCGACGATGGTGATGGAGGCGCCATCGCCGATGAGCGGATAGCTGTTGCGGTCGCGCGGCGAGGTGCGGCGGCTGATGACGTCCACGTTGATGAGCGCCACTTTGCTCACGGCAGGCTGGTCGAGCAGAAAAAACGCCTGAAACAGGCCGATGAGAAAACCGGCGCAGCCCTGATTGACATCCAGGCAGAACATATCGTGCTTTAGGCCAAGACGGCCCTGGATGACGCTGCTGGTGGGCGGCATCAGGTAATCGGGCGATTGGGTGACGACGATCAGGGCGTCGCAATCGTCACGGCTGAGAGCGCCGCAGGCGAACAGGTGTTCCATGCCGAAACAGGCAAGATCCGATGAGCAGACGGGGCCGTCGACGATGCGGTGCTTGTCGTAGCCTATGACCGATTTGAGTTTCAGCGAACGAGCCACCGGGAAATTGAATTGGGCCATTTCGTCCACGAAGCTGCGTTCGTGAGCCGGGAGCACGGCCAGCAGACCGCTGATTTTGCGGTTGCTGAAGAGGAGGTTCATGGCTGGGTGTATTTTTCGAGCAGCTTTTGGATGGAGGCGATGTTCTGGAAGTTCTCGGGAACGACATCCAGGCCGGAGATGGAGATGCCGTAGGCTTTGTCGAGGTCGGAAACGAGGGTGACCACATCGAAGGAATCGAGCATGCCGTCGGCGAGAAAGTTCTGCGACTGGGAGAAGTCGGCTTCCGGGCGGATGTCTTTTAGAATCTCTGCAATATTAGGCAAGTGGGCGAAATACCTCTCACGCAAGTAGTTACCGGGAAGTGGCCTTTCTCTCACCCGATGTCTAAGATGGTGGTCTGGGATGCACTTGAGAGTGGCGGTTTGCGGTGCGCATGCGGGCGGGTTGCAGGCCTTGCGGCAAACGCTGGAGCTTGGTTATGAAGTTGCGCTGGTTGCGGCTCCTGGCGAGGAGTCTTCCGGTGCGACGATGCCGCCATTCGCCCGCAAGCGGCAGATACCGGTCATCGCCGCGGCTGAGGTGAAGACAGGATCGTTTGCGCGGCTGTTGCGAAACCTGGGAGTGGACGTGCTGATTAGCGTCCAGCTTCCCTATTTGATTTGCCGCGAGGCGCTGGAGTCGCCGCGGCTGGGGTGCTTCAATCTGCACCCCAGTTTGCTTCCAAGGTATGCCGGTCTGCATCCGGCGGCTTGGGCCATTTATCGGGGTGAGCAGGAGCATGGCGTCACGCTGCACTGGATGACGGCGGATACGGATGCGGGGCCCATTGTGAGCCAGCAAGCGGTTCCCATTGCCGACACGGACACGCCGCCGACGCTGTTGCGCAATTGCATCCGCGCAGGAATGCCGCTGCTGGCGGACCTGCTCGCCTTGGCCGCCAGCGGCTCACCGATACCGCAAGTGCCGCAGGATCTTTCGCGGCGTGAATATTTCGGGCGCGAGGCGCCGGGGAACGGGCGCATTGATTGGAACCGGACCGCCGGGGAGATTGCCAATCAGGCACGGGCTTTCAACTATAGCCCTTTCCCGCTGCCTTGGGGATATTTGCAGACGGATGTGTTGGGGCACACGCTGGCAGTGATGAAGGCGGAGGACACGGGCGTGGCCGCGAACGCGCATCCAGGCACGGTGAGGGAAGGCGGCATGCTCATTGCGGCTGCGGATCACTGGGTGCGGCTTATTGAATATTCTCGGCTGCCAGCGTGAGGCTTAAATGGTTGCGGTCGATTTTTCCGTTGGGGTTGCGGGGGAGTTCTTTCATCCAGTGGAAGGCGGTGGGCAGCATGTATTTCGGGAGAATGCGGGAGAGATTTTGGCGGATGAGGGCGGGCGGGATGTCGCCGTTCAGCGTTTCGTAGAAGAGGGTGATTTCCTTTTTCGGGCGGTTGTAAAGGACGCAAGCGTTGGTGACCTGGTCCATGGCGAGAACCTGATATTCGATTTCGGGCAGCTCGATGCGGTAGCCGAGGTGCTTGATCTGGTAATCCAGGCGGCCGACGAACATGATCTCGCCGCGCTGGCTGCGATAGACGAGGTCGCCAGTGCGGTAGATCAGTTCGGGATAGCGGGTGTTCAGCGGGTTTTGGACGAAGGCTTTCGCGGTTTTTTCGGGATCGTTCCAATAGCCGAGCGCGAGGGAACTGCCGCGCACGCAGAGTTCGCCTCGTTCTTCGGAGGCGCATTCGTGGCCGGCCTCGTTGAGGATCAGGATGTCCGTGTTGGCGCAGGGTACGCCGATGGGCAGCGGGTCGTCATCGGCAAATTCGCGGTCGAGGACGAAATAGGTGCAATCGACGGTGATCTCGATGGGGCCGTATAAGTTGACGAAGAGCGCTTGGGGCAGCGTTTTGCGCCAGTGGTTCAGGTGCTTCATGGGAAACACTTCGCCGGCGAAGAAAATGGTTTTGAGGCAACTGAGATTGAACGCTTCCAGCAATTGCTGTTTGGAAATGGCGACCATGATGGAGGGCACCCAAAACAGAAAGCTGATTTTGCGCTGGCTCAGGAATTCCACCAGCCTGACCGGAAACAGGGCGAGTTGTTCGGGGATGATGACGATGGTCGCGCCTTTGGCCAGGCAGAGATTCAGCTCCAGCGTGTAGATGTCGAAATAGAAGGGCGACAGGCTGCCGATTTGCTCGGTGCCCGAGAACTGGAAGCGTGAGAAGCACCAGTCCATAAAATCGATGGTGGCGCGGTGATTCAGGGCCACGCCTTTGGGGATTCCGGTGGAGCCGGAGGTGTTGATGATGCAGAGCGGGTCGGTGTCGATCAGGCGGCGGAGGCGGCGCCAGAGGGCGGCGTTGTCGTATTCGAGTTGGGAGTCGAAGATGTCCTCGATGAACAGAAATTTCTGTTCCGGAAGCTGCGCGGCCAGGGCGCGTGAGGTGATGACCAGGATGGGACGGATGTGGTCGAGAATGCCGCGGGTGCGCTGCGCGGGTGCGCCGACGTCGAGGTTCATGTAGAGGTTGCCGGAGTAGAGAATGCCCAGATCGGCGAAAATCACGGCGGCGGATTTGGGCAGATAGACGGCGATGGGCTGGCAAGTGGCTTCGGTGTTCAGCAGGAGGGTGGCGCAGCATTTGGCGTGGCGCTCCAGCTCGGCGAAAGTATAGGATCGTTCCGATTCGACGATGGCTAGGCGTTCCGGGCAATGGCGCGCCGCGCCGTTCTCGAAGTACTCAAGGATGTTGGTTTGCATTGCTGCCGCTGAGACGGTCGACGAAGTCCATTAGATCCTGGACCGTGGTGAGGCGTTTGAGGTCGGAGGCGTTGATATGCACGCCGAAGCGCGAATCGAGCATGGCGACCACGCTGAGGGCGGCGAGGGAGTCCCAATCAGGCAAATCCTGGATGATGTCAGAGGGTTCGACGGCCTCCAGATCAAGGACTTGGGCCAGTTTTTCGCAGAAGCTGTCGGTGGTTACAGTGTTCATGAGACGAGATCCAGTTGCGCTTCGAATTGATCCACTTTGCGCTGCAGATCGGTGAGGCGGCTGGCGCGGCAGCGCACGAAGAGATTTCGCGGGAGCTGGTTCAGGAAGACGCCGGTGCGCCATTCGCCGCGCAGCAGAGCGACGCCTGAAGGGTCGTCGGCGGGCTGGTAGATGATATCGGCCAGCACGCGGTCCGGGCCGGCGATGTGCGGGCCGGAGCCATGCCAGGTGCAGGAGTTCATCAGGACGACATCGCCGGGCTCGACCGATGGCGCGATTTTGGGCCAGACGGGTCCCAGGGCGCCGAGGTCGAGTTCGCCGGCGTCGCCGAGATAGCCAAAGTGGTGGGTGCCGGGGTAAAAGTTCATGCCGCCATTGTCCGGCGTCATGCTGGAAAGGGGAACGAACGCGGAGGCTTTGTTCGGCCAGCCGCGATGATAACAGTAGTCCTGGTGGGCGAAGACGGGAGTACGGCTGCGCTCGTCTTTGACCACGAAGCGCTGATTGTAGAGGGCGATGTCGGGGCCGAAGGCTTGTTCAATGATGTCGAGCAGGGCAGGGTGCTTGTGCATGTCGGCCAGCGGCGGCGGAGGCGTTTCATCGACAGCGACGGGGTTAAAGCGGTTCACCTGACGGCCGCCGCGGATTTTGAGGTCTTCCGCGAAAGCTTGCCAAGCGGACTGCCAGACGCGCAGGGTTTCGGCGGGGATGGCGTTGCGGATGATGAAAACGCCGGTTTGCGCGAAGACTTCGCGGGAAAACGACGGAGAATCGAGCAGCGGCAGGAGTTCGCGCAGTTCGTCGGGCGCCAGTCTCTTTGTGGTTTTCACGTGCAACTTAGTACCGACAAAGGAGTGGCGGCAGGAGGCGAAAGCTCTCGCGGGCAATTTGCAGACGGCTAAGAAGCGCGGCGGCGCGGGATGAGGCTTTGCAGGGCGCGGTTGAGTGCTGCGGCGACCTGGAGGACGTTTTCGCGCTCCATGTCGGGGTAATGGGGCAGGCCCAGGACGCGGTTGCCGAGGTCTTCGGTGATGGGAAGTTCGGCGCTCGGACAATTCTTGAACGCTGGCTGAACGTGGCATCCCTGGCCCCACCAGGGGCGCGTTTCAATGCCGGAGCGGCGAAGGCATTCGGCGACGTGAGCGGCGGAACCTGCCGGCAGGACGACGCTGGTGGTGGCGGTTGCCCAGCCCTGGGCATAGCCGGGCTGGAGCGTTACGCCAGGGATGGGCGCAAGCGCTTGGCGGTACCAATCCATTATGCGCAGGTGTTTGGAGCGAATGGCGGGCCATTGGGCAAGGCTGGCCAGGCCGACAGCGGCGTGATATTCGCTCATCTTGGCGTTGATGCTGCGGCACTGGGCGACGCGCGAGACTTCGAACCCGAAATTACAGCAGGCGCGGATGCGGCGGGCTTTTTGCGGGCTGTCGGCAATGACGAAGCCGCCTTCGCCGGCGGCCAGGATTTTGGTGGCGTGCAGGCTGACCACGGTGAGCAGCGAACTGGGGGCTGCGGTGTCGAATCCGGCGGCTGCGTCCACGATGACCGGGACGCCTGTTTCCTTTTGAAACTGCTCCCAGGCTTGCAGCTTGATGGGCGCGCCGAAAGGCGAGACTACGATGACTGCTTTCACGGGGCGGCCCTGGTGGAGTTTTGCGCGCACAATATTGACAGCTTTGTCGGGATTAAGCGCCCAGGTTTCCGGGTCGACGTCGCCGAAAAACGGCGTGAATCCCGCCGCCATGGCCGCGTGGGGCGTGGCGGCAAACGTCCAGGAAGGCATCAGGCACAGGCCGCTTTCTTGAGTTTCTCCCTCTTGAATTCCAAGAGACAAGAGCGCGGCGGTGATTCCCGCAGTGGCGTTGGAGACAGTGACGAGCGTTTGGTCGCGCGCGCCCAGATGGCGGGAAAGTTCCTGTTCCAGCCGCATCACCAGCGGTCCATAGTTGGAATAAACGTTTCTGGAATCAATGGCTTGCAGATAGGGCAGAATCTCGGCCGCAGAGGGCAGCCTGGGGCGCAGCACGGGCAAGGGTTCGGAAGACTTTTTCGCGGGCGGCGCGGAATTCAACTGAATGACAGTGGCTTGACTCATCATTTTGAACAGACCTTTGGGAACAAAATCCTTTAAGGACCCTATCGAGACGAGCAGAGACTTACTGTAGGCAAATGCTGAAAATTGATTTGCGCCTAGTCCATGTGAATTAGAGATGAATACGCAAGTACAAATTCCAGTCGCGATGAGTAGTGGGATTGTTGTAATCTTCCTACTAAAACCGTTTCAGGTTTCTTGTATTTGTCTTTGTTTTTCGCGTCTTTGCTTTAATTTTGCTGCCACGTTTGCCAGCGCAACAAAATAAGGGGAAAAATGTACAATTTGCGCCCAGTTTCTCAAAAACTCAGCGTGCTTCTGCTGAGTATTTGTTCTCTATTATTTAGCCCGTATTCTTCCGCGTACGGGCAAGGCAGTCAATATGGTTCGCTTGTTGGTTCAGTGACCGATCCAAGCGGCGCCGTGGTTCCGAATGCCGATGTCACCATTGCCGACACCAGCCAGGGCCAAACCCGCCATGACAAAACCGACAGCAGTGGCCGGTACAACCTGGTCAACGTGATTCCCGGCACCTACACGGTCACAATCGCCGCCAACGGATTTCGCACGGCGGAAGAGACCAAAGTAGTCATCACTCCTAACACCGTGAGCCGCATTGATGTTCACCTGGAAGTGGGCCAAGCCAGCCAGCAGGTGAGCGTTTCGGCCGACACGGTGGAACTGCAAACCGATAAAGCCGACACGCATTCTGAAATCACGTCGGCCGCGGTTGCCAATTTGCCCATATCGGGGTCTGGCTACCGCAATTATCAGCAGTTGATCGATCTGACGCCGGGCGCGATGCCGTCCGCGTTCATTAACTCCATTACCGACACGCCGGGTGTGCCGCTGAACACGCACATCAACGGCGGCAACGGCCAAACCAATGTCACCACCATTGACGGCGCGGAGAGCGTTAACGTTTGGCTGCCGCAATACAGCGGTTATGTGGTTCCGGCCGAGAGCGTGGCGGTGGTGAACGTCACCACCAGCGCCTCCGATGCCGATCAGGGCATCGCCGGCGCCTCGTCCATCACGGTTGTCACGAAATCGGGCACCAACGAAATCCACGGCAGCGCTTTCGAGTTCCACAACGACCAGCATTTGAACGCGCGCAACTTCTTCCTGCAGCCGGGCACCAGCATTCCGGTGGGCATTTACAACAACTACGGCGGCACCGTGGGCGGCCCGGTGGTGAAGAACAAAATCTTCTACTTTGGAAGCTTCGAAGCCACCAACCAGAAGCAGAGCGGCAACGGCTTGTACACGGTTCCCACCGCCGACCAGCGGGCGGGCAACTTCAGCGCCTACAACACGCAGCTCTACAATCCGTTCACCGGCAACGCAGACGGATCGGGCCGCAGCCTGTTTGCGGGCGGCATGATTCCTGCTTCCATGATCAGCCCGCAGGCGCTGGCGCTGCAGAACTACTATCCCGCGCCTAATCTTCCCGGTTCGGTGAACAACTATGCGGCCACCGGCGGACCGATTCTCGACCGCTACCAGACCGACGTTAAAGTCAACTGGAACCGGACCGAGAAGCACACCATCTTCTTCAAATACGACAACATGATTGCCACGTCGGGCGGCCTCGGCATCTTCGGCGTCGCGGCCGGTCCCACACCGGATGGCGATCCCGGCACTGGCCACACGACAACCCAGGTAGCCTCCATTGGCCACACCTACACCTTCAGCCCGAATTTGGTGCTGGATGGAACGGTTGGCTATGAACGCCTGAATCAGAACGTGAAGGGAAGCGACTATGGCACCAATTACGGCACCACGCTGGGAATTCCCGGGTTGAACGGCGCGGACATTCGCGACAGCGGTTTTCCGGATGTCAGCTTCAACACCTATGCGGGCTTCGGCGTGCCTAACTGGATGCCGCTGTTCCGGACGGACGAAACCTACACCACCAGCCATAAGATGACTTACACTAAGGGTTCTCACGAAGTGAAGTTCGGCTTCGACCTGGTGCGCCACCACTTGAACCACTGGCAGCCGGAGCTGAGCGCCGGCGGTCCGCGCGGATCGTTTGACTTCAGCGGCGGCATCACGACCGACAATTCGGCCACCGCGCCCGCCGCCAACCAATACAATGCCTACGCGCAATTCCTTTTGGGACTTTCCGACAACACCCAGAAGGGCGAGCAGTATATTCTGATGACCGGCCGGGAATGGCAGCTTGCCTGGTTTGTCCAGGACCGCTGGCAGGTGAAGAAGAACCTGACCGTCACGGTGGGTTTGCGTTATGAACTCTATCCGCTGATGACGCGCAGCAACGGCTACGGCATTGAAAGCTACGACCCCACCACCAACGACGTGTTGATGGGCGGCCGCGGCAGCGTGCCGGAAGACGCCAACGTTACGGTGAGCCATAAGCTGTTCGCTCCGCGCGCCGGCATCGCCTATCGCATCAACGACAAAACCGTGCTGCGCACCGGCTACGGATTGAACTATGATCCGCTTCCTTACTCGCGTCCGTGGCGCGGATTCTATCCGCTGACCATTAATGACGATTACACTCAGCTCAACAGCTACCAGCCCGCCAACGGCGCGGGCACGCTGCAGGGCGGCATTCCGGCCATTGTCGGTCCCAACATCTCCACTGGCATCGTGCCGCTGGATCCGAACGCGGAAGAACGCGCCCCGCTGGCGGGCGAAATGAAGCGCGGCTATGTGCAGTCGTGGAACTTCACGCTGGAACGCAAACTGCCGGGTGACGTTGTCACCTCCGTCGGTTATGTCGGCCAGCACTCCACGCACCTGATGGCCGATTACGATCTGAACGCCAGCGGTCCCGGGCAGGGAATTGCGGGCGCTCCGCTCTATCAGCAGTTCGGCGACAGCAGCCAAGTTTACGATTCGTCCGGCTACCTGAGCTCCGAATACAACTCGCTGCAGGTTGCCTTCAATCGCCAGTTTTCCAAGGGGCTCCTGTTAAAGGGCGCTTACACCTGGTCGCACGCCATTGATTACACCGATGACGACGGCTGGGCGGAAATGGACTGGTACGGCGATCAGTTTTCGCGCAACCGCGCCACGGCCGGGTTCGACCGGCAGCAGGTCTTCCAGCTCGGCTGGGTTTACGAACTGCCGCTGGGCAAAGGCAAGGCGTATCTGAACGACGGCTTCATCTCCAAGATCGTGGGCGGATGGCAGTTAAGCGGCATTGAATCCTGCTACACCGGCACTCCGCTGACGGTCACGGCGAACGGCACATCGCTGAACGCGTTTGACCAAACGCAAACCGCCAACCAGGTTCTGCCCACCGTTGCATTCGTGGGCGGTGTTGGACCTGGCGCTGTTTACTACAATCCCGCCGCGTTTGCCCCGGTCACTACGGTTTCCTACGGCAACGTCGGCCGCAACACGCTGCGCGGCCCGGGCACCTGGAACACGGACATGAGCATTGTCCGCGATTTCAGCCCGATTGAGCGCTTGAAGCTGCAGTTCCGGGCAGAGTTTTACAATCTGCCGAACACTTCGCACTTCAACGCGCCCGACACCAATGTGAACGATTCGAACTTCATGCAGATTACCAGCTCGTATGGCGAGCGAAACATTCGCTTCGCCTTGCATGCTAACTTCTGAAAATGGTGTTTGAATTGAGAAAGCGGCCTGCCCTGCAGGCCGCTTTTTTTCTTTTGTGGGCGCTGAGGGGCTTTGGGCAACAAGAGGATTTGGCGGAGCAATCTCATCATGCGCGCGAATTGATGGCGGATCATCGCTATGCCGAAGCGATTCCAATCTACGAAAAATTGGTGAAGGCGGTTCCGGGGAACACCGGATTACTTTTGAATCTGGGCCTCGCGGAGGAAATGGCGGGACGTCCGGCGCGCGCCATTCCGCATCTGGAAGCGGTGCTGAAAGCGCAGCCTGACGCGGTTCCGGCTTTGATTTCGCTGTCCATGGCGCGCTTGCAACTAAACCAGGCGCGCGAGGCGATTGCGCCTTTGCGCAAGCTGCTGACGCTGGACCCGAAAAACATCAACGCGATTGGGATGCTGGCGGATGCGGAGATGAGCCAATCGATGTTTGAAGAATCGGCCGGGCATTACCGGGAGCTGACGGTGCAGGTTCCGGACGATCCGCGGGCGTGGTATGGGCTGGGGAAGGCGTATGAAGCGCTGGCGACGCGGACGTTTGAGCGGTTGAACAAGGCCGCGCCGGAATCGGCGTATGTGGCGATTCTGCTGGCGGACACGCGGCTGCAGCGCAAGCAGTTTCGCAGCGCGTTCTTTTTTTATCAGGAGGCGCAGAGGAAGCAGCCGGATTTGCCGGGATTGCATGCCGGGTTGGCGCAGGTTTATCGCGCGACCAACCATGAAGATTGGGCGGATATTGAGCGCAAGCGCGAAGAGGCGCTTTCGGCTCCGGATTGCCGCGCGGAGTTGAGCGAGTGCGATTTTCTGGGCGGGCGGTATCTGGAATCGGCCAAAACGGCCGGACCCAATGCTTCGGCGGCGGCGCTATTTTGGGCCACGCGCAGCTACAACCAACTGGCCGGGCAGGCGTTTGAGCATTTGAATCAATTGCCGGAATCGGTTCAGATTCATGCTTTGAAGGCGCAGACTTTGAGCGATCACCGGGAGAATTTGGAAGCGGCCAACGAATGGAAGGCTGCGCTGAAACTGGCGCCGGATGATGCGAAGTTAAAGCGCGAATATGCCAGCGCGCTGTTTAACGCCAAGGATTATCAAACGGCGATGCCGATTTTGCAGGGGCAGTTGGCGCAGGATTCGGATGATCCGGATTTGAACTACTTGCTGGGCGCGAGCTTGTACCGGACGGAGCAGCCGGAGAAGGCGCTGCCTTATTTGCAGGCGGTGGTGAAGCGGCATCCGGATATTTTGCCGGCCGATGCGGCGCTGGGGCTGACTTTGGTGGCGCTCAACAAGGATGCGGACGCGATTCCGTATTTGAAGAAGGCTTTGGCGCTGGATGATGATGGCAGCATGCATTACAGCCTGGCGCGCGCTTACCGGGCGACGGGAGCGACGCAAGAAGCGGCTGCGGCGATGCAGGAGTATCAGAAGATTCAGAAGCAGAATCAGGATGTGAATGAGCAGTTGGCGAAAGAGGCGGAGATTTCGGCTCCGCGTTAGCTTAGTGGCAGCAGGTTTTGGCGGCGGTGGGCGGAACGTCCATAGCCGGGCTGCGGTCGAAAAAGCCGTCGGGCTTTAGCATGAAGCCGATGGTTCCCACAGGCATGACGGGCCAGTCTTCCGGGCGCGCCATGTGGGTGTGGCCGAAGACGTACCAGACGGTGATTTCGGTGTTGTCCACGGGACGGTCGGCTTTTGTCCAGACGGGCAAGCCGTCGCCGGTTGGGTGCTGGTTGGGATACTCGCCGGCGGCGAAGCGTTCGTCGGCTTTATAAGGTGTCACCCAAAGATGATTGGCGGCAAACGAGGCGCGACGCATGACGCCGGATTCCGGGTGCGCCATGGGCGGGCTGTTTTCTCCGGGCATCAGGCGATAAGAAACCGGCTTGCCCAGGCGATTCTTTTTGTTGGGATTTTTGATGCGCCAGAAGCGGGAGGTGCTGGAATTGACGCGGCGCTGGGCCTGCTTCTCGGTGGCAAGAAGTGTTTCTTCGGCGATAAAGGCGTTGCCGTGCGGATTGTCAGCGCCCATCGGGACCGGGGCAGTGTTCACTTCATAGACTGAGTTGTTCGGCCCGTCGATAGCTGTAACCAGGCGGGCGGCGAAAATATGCTGGTGATTGGGCGCATTCAATTGCGGCGCGATTTCGACACCATACGGCGTTTCTTCGCCCGGTTTCAGCGCCGTGGTGTTGACGATGCCGGTGAGCTTCACTTCGCATTGAATGCTGCCGTCTTGATAGAAATACCAATAAAAACCGTACTCATAATTGCCGACGGTGGCGATGAAGGAGACGGACAAACGGCGCGAACGGCGCACTTCGGACTGGTTGGTGCGCCAGTCAGTGTGTTTCCACAGGATGCCGTAGTCTTCTTCGTGCAGGCAGACGGCGTGCTCCAGCATGCTGGCTTTGCCCTGGCTGTCGACCAGCGGAAAATCGAAATAATGGATGACGCCCAGGCAGTCGCAGCCGAGTTTCAGCGAATTGGCCAGCATGCCGATGCCGTATTCGCCGATGTCGAAAGCGTTTTTGCGGTAATACTGTTCGCCGGGATCGCCGTAGGGAACGACCATTTCGGAAATGGACGCGCGGTGCAGGATGGGGCGCTCGCCGGTTTCATCGGTGTAGCTGACGGCGTGCAGGACGAGGCCTTCGCGCGAGGTAAAGCCGACGCGGAATTTCCATTTTTGCCATTCGACTTGGTGGCCGGTGACTTGGAAGCTGACTCCTTCGGGCTGGATAATTTCGATGGGCTTGAGGTCTGTGCGGACGTTGGGGATGTATTCGCGCGCCCAGTTGCCGCTTTCGGGCGGCTGCGGGACATCACCGTATTCTTCGACGCGCAGCACTTCCAGCTTGTTCACATCGACGACGACCACCATGCTGTCGATGGGGTGGGCGTAGCCGTTGTCTTTTTCTTCGGCGCGGACGAAGCACAAGGTGCGCAGAAGGCGGCGGCCTAGATAATCGGGCGGTTCGGTTCCGTAGAAACCGGCGGACCAGGGATCGACCATGACGAGGTCGGGATCTTTGATGCCACGGCGTTCGAGAGCGGCCAGGAATTCGGGATTTTTGCGGACTGCCTTTTCCACTTCGAAAAATTCGTCCAGCATGATGGAGGGCTGAATTCCGGGCGGCAACGCTTTGAAGGAAATGACCGATTGCGCGGCGAGATCGACCACCGCTTCGTAGCCCAATTGCGTGGCGCGGTCCAGCAGTACAACGAACGCTTCGCGCCGGTCGAAGAGCGGTTCGTTCTTGGGCGGTTCGCGCAGGGTGATGGAAACGAACCGCACGGTGCTGCCCAGTTGTTTTTCACGGCGCAGGATATGCGCCGCTTCTTCCAGTTCCACGGAAGACAAAGAATCGAGCGGATGCCCAATGGCGCGGACAATTGGAGCGAATTCGGTCATTCCCATACTTTAGATGCTAGCCTGATCGGATGGCAAATCCCGGACTGAAAAAAGCGGTTCTTTCGCGCAATGAGACGCTGGCGCAATCGATTGCGGTGATCGCGCCGACGGCGGGCCCGCTGCTGACCATTCCGCTGGTGTTTGCCACGGCGGGTTCCGGCACCTGGCTGAGTTTCGTCTTTTCCACCGTGCTGGTTGTGCTGGTGGCGCTGAATGTGAATCAGTTCGCGCGCATCTCGGCTTCCCCAGGCTCGCTGTATTCGTATATTTCGGCGCATATGCATCCGGTGATTGGCATGGTTGCGGCGTGGGCGCTGCTGATTGCCTATATTGGGACGGCGACGGCGATTGCGGCCGGGCTGACGAATTACACCAATGTTGTGCTGAAAAGCTTGTTTGGCGTGGAGGTTTTTCCCATGCTGATTGCCGCGGTTGCCGTTGCGTTTGCTGTTTACTGCGCTTACCGGGACGTGACGATGTCGGCGCGTTTGATGCTGGGGCTGGAGGTGTTGTCCGTCGCATTGATTTCGGCGGTGGCGGTGGGTGTTCTGGCGCGGCACGGTTTTCGTCCCGACATGGAGCAACTGACGCTGAAGGGCGTGACGGCGGACAAGCTTCGCCAGGGGCTGGTGCTGGCGATTTTTTGCTTTGTGGGCTTTGAAAGCGCGACATCGCTGGGCGCGGAGGCGAAGGAGCCGCTGCGCAATATTCCGCGCGCCGTGAAGTGGAGCGGCATTCTGGCGGGGCTGTTCTTTATTTGCTGCGCTTATATGGAAGTGCTGGGCTTTCGCGGCGAGGCGGAGACGCTGGACAAGAGTTTGGCGCCGATGAATGTGCTGGCGCGGCATGCGGGCATGCCGGCGGTGATTGGGCTGCTGATTAATATGGGCGCGCTGGTGAGTTTTTTTTCGTGCTTTTTGGCCTGCATTACCGCCAGCGCGCGCGTGCTTTATTTGATGGGCCAGAAGGGGGCTTTGCATTCGCTTTTGGGGAGGGCGCACAGCGCGAACCAGACTCCGCATCGGGCGGTAGCGGTGAGCGGTTTGGCGGCTTTCCTGCCTTTGGGGGCTTTGATTTTGACGGGGACGAGTCCGTTTGATGTTTATGGGCTGCTGGGGACTTTGGCGACGTTTGGGTTTTTGACGGCGTACATGCTGGTTTGCGTGGCGGCCCCGATTTTTTTGCGGGCTGAGGGGCGATTGGGTTTTGGCGATGTTTTGATTGCGGCGGTGGCGCTGGTGGCGATGGGGGTGGTGCTGGTGGGCAGTGTGTATCCGGTTCCGGCGGCGCCTTACTCTCATTTGCCGTACATTTATTTAGGACTTTTGGCGGCGGGGCTGGGGTGGTCGGTTGTTTTGAATGGGAAGGGCGAGGGTGTTTCTGAAAAGTTGGGCGGTGAGTTGGATGTGGTGGCGGAGTGATCGTGCTACTGGGCTACCCATTGGTAGGTGCCGGCGTTTTGTATGCAGCGGTAGATGATGTGACCTGTTGTTCCGGCTGCGACCATGAACGAACGGCCCATGTATGTGGCGCTCGCTGGCGGGAGAGTGTCGACGGGCGGCGGCAGGGTGTCGATTGAGTAGCGGCTATAGAGTGTTGTGGTCAGCACTGCGGTGCTGGGAAGGTATTCGCTGGCCAGTCCGTTCAGAGTGAGGTTGTTCGCGATGATTTTGCCGGGCGGGTTGGGGTTGTCGGCCCGCCACAGGGTGAGACCGGCCGAGGGAGCAGCGGTGTTGGCGGTGAGTGTCACTCCGTTCACGAACAGGGATGTGCTGGCGCCGGCGATGGAGAAGACATTAGCCATGCAGGAGTTGCTGAACGAGTCCCAAGAGATGCTGGTGGAGTTGAGGATGACATCGCCGTCGAAGAAGCCGATGGACGGGTTGCACCCGTTGAAGACAGCATGCTCCACGCGGAGGTCGTTGATGATGACGCTGTTGCCGCCTTCAATCTGAATTTCTTCGTTGTCCCAGCCTTCGATGTCGATTGAATTCATCACCAGGCCTGAGGGCGCCTGGATAAAGATGGCGTCACCGGTTGTTGCTGGCGGGGAGTTTTCCTGCAGAATGTCGATGCGGTCAAACTGATTGGCGGGCTGGCCCACGGCGCCGGACGAGACCAGATAGATGGCATGGCTCTGCATGTTGTAGAACTTGATGTCCTGAAAATGCGTTGACCAGATAGGGCAGACGCCGCCGCCGGTGGTGAATTCGCCCAGGCCGACATTCATGTGACTGATGCTGAGCCGTTCGAACTGGCTGTTGGCATAGCCCCAACTGTTGCCGCCTTTTGCGCCCGCCGTACACTGAAATTGCAAGCCCCATTGGACGCCATTGTAAGGCGCTGTGGTGTTTGCATTGTCGAATCCGAGGTCGTGAACGTAGATTCCCGTGACGTAGGCGTTATTGCTGTCCCAAAGGAAGGCGGGCGCGGTGGGGGATGTTTGCATAATGACCGACAGTTCGCGGTTGACTCCGGCTATGGTGATGGGCCCGATGCTTATGCTGACCGGGCCATTGATTTCAATGGTGCCCTCAGGAAATTGAACGTTGTGGCAGGGAATGGACCCGCTGGCGATGCCGGTGAACATAGTATTGAGCGCGGTTGTGTTGGCGGTGCGCACTGCTGATGGCTGATCCCGGCCGACGGTTACGCCATGCGCGGTTACTGGCACGGTGCAAAGCTGACCGAAAGCGGCGATTGGCAGCAGCATCAGGAGCGCGCCGAGGAACTGAGTTGCTGGTTGGAGCTTCATGGCTTGGATTTCGCCTTCTGAAGTAGTTATCGGCGGAGGTGGGGGGTCGGCTTTAGGTGTGCGGAGCGAGGTTGAAGCAAAATAAATCCCGCCCCCGAATCTCAGTCTGGAGGCAGATATTCACTTGATCTGGCCGCGAGCAATTCGGCGCAGCGGATGGCTATGGGCGCTCGCTCAAGGTCAGTTGGAATGTTCGTGATCAGGGCGTGATAGGGATCGCATTCTGTCGGGTTGGCGGAAACATCGAGCCGAATCGGGTCGACCCAGATGCTTCGAACGTCTCCGGCGTTCAGCGAACAAAAGAATTCGCCTTGCGGCCGAATCCGCTCGATTAGCTGTTGATAGCTATCCGAGAGTGGCTGCGAAACCGACAGCCGTCATCGTCTTTACCGTTTCTACGCGGAATGAAAGCCGCTTTGTGAATTTTCCGCGTTTGCTTGTTGATGTGCTTGTCACGGATAGCCCTGACTAATACCGTTAAATTCGGGACTTCGCTCAAACTACTTTCCATCCATGGCCCAGCGTGATCTTTCGGCTATTTTATCCGCTATAACGGCGGCTTCTGTTCCATGGCCTTGAGCTGATGAGAAGTAAACATACGGCAGTCCCTGAAAAGGACAGATCAGTTCCGCTTCCTTGCCGCCGTTGGCCCATGAAATTCGGATGTCGCCGTTATTGTCGGTTGTGATATCGGAAGGTTTCAGTAGCGAGTCCATTGCCAAGAGTTCAATCAGCAATCTTAGGCAGTGCTTATAGCCATGGTAAGAAGGGCGAACCAAGCCGAACTGGTCTTCTTCCTCTTCAAAGGCCAACTCAGTCACGGCGCGGAGAATATCCACGCTCGTTGTCGATGGCGCAAGTGGTTCTGATAAGGTCAGGTGAGCCAAGTTTTTCCCGAAACTTCCTGGTGCGCCCGGAGGGGATCGAACCCCCGACCTATTGATTCGAAGTCAATCGCTCTATCCAACTGAGCTACAGGCGCACGCCATACTGATTCACTAGGCTTATTATATGTCCACCGAAAATGCCATCGAGACCGAAGTGAAAATTCCCGTCCCCCACTGGAACGAGGCGCAAGCGGCTGAGCGGTTTCAGCAACTCGGCCTGGAAGTGAGCGCGGCGCGCGTCTTTGAGGCTAACTTCGTTTTCGACACGCCGCAGCAATCGATTCGCGGGGCGCGCATGCTGCTGAGGCTGCGGCGGGTGGGCGAGAGCACCATTCTGACGTGGAAGGGTCCGGCTGCCGAAGGCCCGCATAAGAGCCGGCCCGAACTGGAAGTCCATCTGGATTCGTTTGACACCATGACGCAGATTCTGGGGTACTTGGGCTACCAGACTTCGTTCCGCTACGAAAAGTACCGCACTGAGTTTTCTTCGGGCTCGGGCGGCACCGTGACGTTTGACGAAACGCCCATCGGCAACTTTCTGGAATTGGAAGGGCCGGGTGCCTGGATTGATGAAATGGCCGGGCGGCTGGGCTTCAGCGCGAGGGATTACGTGCTGGACAGCTATGGCAAGCTTTACCTGGCGCATTGCGCCCAATTGGGCGTTCCGGCAATAAATATGCTGTTTCCGTTTACTTCTTAGAATGGAG
>Ga0116230_10000070_pt1 | contig 71817 bp, 62 predicted proteins | sample S1TSphfallax_3_FD_88678 | JGI IMG/M metagenome (GOLD analysis project Ga0116230, IMG submission 88678) | Host-associated microbial communities from peat moss isolated from Minnesota, USA - S1T2_Fd - Sphagnum fallax MG | ecosystem: Host-associated > Plants > Peat moss > Unclassified | place...
CGGAAAACCCTCCCTCCAACCCCACCCTGGGCGAAATCTCCGGCTCCAACTCCAAAGCCGAACCCGCCTATCCCGCCACCGTAGGCTACGACCTCGCCACCGGCCTCGGCTCCCTCGACGCCACCAACCTATTCAACTCCTGGGCACAATGGACCAAACCCTGAGTGCGTGTCGAAAAACCCGCAAACCCGAAGCTTTGTAACAGTGCACGACTTCAGTCGTGCCGATAAAGCCAATCAAATCAACGGGGCTTAAGCCCCTGTTGGACCCTCGTACGACGGGGTTAGACCTTTTTCAACAAGCTCCTAGCTGTCATTCCCACCGGAAATCCGCCGTTCCTCCCAACCCCCCACAATCTCCTTCCAAAGCTCCGCAAACTCATTTACTCTTCTCTGGCAAGCCTTGCGGCAACCCGCAAACCCCTCGAACCCCTCCCCGCCCGCTCAAAACCGGAGAAAAGCTCATGCCCACCGGCCTCAAGTATCTGCCCAGCGCCGCGCTACTCCTCAGCCTCACCTCAGCGGCCAGCCCCAACGCCCATCCCCCCAAAGCTCCCGCCGCCAACCAGGCAAGACTCGCCGAAAACTACGGCAAACTCCCGCTCAGCTTCGAAGCCAACCACGGCCAGACCGACCCCAGCGTCAAATTCCTCTCCCGAGGCAGCGGCTACTCGCTTTACCTCACCGATTCCACCGCCATCTTCTCACTCCCGCCAGACAAATCCGGCCGCGCTGAAGTCATCCAAATGCGACTCGCCGACGCGAATCCTCAACCGAAGGCAACCGGAGCAGGCCAACTCCCCGGCGTCGCTAACTACTTCCTCGGCAAAGAGCCCGCCCAATGGCGCACCGCCATCCCCACCTACGCCAAAGTCCAGTACACAGCCGTTTACCCTGGCATCGACCTGGTCTACTACGGCAACCGGCAACAGCTCGAATACGACTTCGTCCTAAGCCCTAGCGCCAGCCCCGGCCAAATCCGGCTCGTTTTTTCGGGCCAAGAACGGATCAATCTCAATGCCGACGGCGACCTGATACTCCATGGCCATTCCGGCCAAGCCACCCTTCACAAACCCGCCGTGTACCAGGAAATCAACGGCCGCCGCCAGCCGATTGGCGGCACCTTCAAACTCGCGAGAAACACAGTTAGCTTTCGGATCGGCCCCTACAACCACGCCAAGCCCCTCGTAATCGACCCCACTCTTGCGTACTCAACCTTTTTGGGAGGGGGCGGTCCATGCGACATTTACACGGACCCGAATTCCGCAGGCTGTCTACAGCAGACATCCGGAAACGCCGTAGCCGTCGACGGTGATGGCAATGTTTACATTACAGGCCAAACCTTTGCTTGGAATTTTCCCACATCCCCTAACGCGCTTCAGACCGTAAACCATCAGCAACTTCCGACGTCCTACCCGCGCGGGAACGGAACCGCCTTTGTTACAAAACTCAACTCCTCCGGAACGGCCTTGGTATATTCCACTTACCTGGGAGGAAGCAACCCTAACTACGATCAAGAGCTCGGAAATGGGATTGCTGTAGACGCGGATGGCAACGCTTACGTTACGGGAATCACAGCCTCCAGAGATTTCCCAACGACTGCTCACGCATTTCTCACGGTCAACAAACCTGCGGAAAGCGCCAATGGACTTTATACGGGATTTGTTTCCAAACTGAACGCGTCCGGCACCTCGCTTGTCTATTCGACCTTTTTGGGAGGTACCACTTGGGATCAGCTGAACAGCATCGCGATCGATCCAGAAGGAAATGCCTACGTAACTGGCCAAACTGGATCCAAGGATTTTCCAACCACTCCCGGTGCCTTCGAACCGTCGGCTAAGACAGATGCCTGCACCGCAGGAATGTACTACGCCGGATTTGTCTCCAAGGTCGCAGCCGCCGGTGACTCGCTCGTCTATTCCACATTTCTTGCGGGATCCCAGGGAGACATTGGCAACGCGATCGCCGTGGATAAGTCGGGAGAAGCCTATGTCGGCGGCGGAACCTCGTCCACTGACTTTCCAACCACCGACGGGGCTTTCCAGACGCAAAACTTCGCCCGCTCCTGTGCTTCGGAGACTGGATTTGTGTCCAAACTCAACGCGTCTGGAAGCGCACTCGTGTATTCCAGCTACCTCGGCGGCTCTGCAGGCGAAGAGGTACTGTCGCTTGCAGTTGGCCCAAACAATAACGCTTACGTTACAGGAGTAACTGGCTCCGTCGATTTCCCCACCACACCTGGCGCATTTCAGCCCCAAGACGACGCAATTGCTGATTATGGTTATTCCAACGACGTAAACGCATTCGTGACCCAATTCAACACCGCGGGCTCGGCGCTGATCTACTCCACCTTTCTCGGCGGCACGGGCGCAGTCGGCAATGTCGATGTCGGCGGAGACACTGGTAACGGAATCGCTGTGGACCCCAGCGGCAACGCTTACGTAACAGGGAACGCCGAATCGTTAGATTTTCCAATCACAGAAGACGCATTCCAAAAGGTGAATCTGATAGGCGAAGCCGCATTCGTCGTCAAGCTGAATCCTGCCGGAGACGGGCTTTTATACTCTACCTTTCTCGCCGGAAACCAAGGCGACTACGGCTCCGCAATCGCCGTTGACGCCGAGGGAAGCGCGTACACGGTAGGCATAACTGATTCGCCTGACTTCCCCGTGACAACGGGAGCATTTCAAAACCAAGCCAACTCCTTTGGCGATGCATTTGTGGCGAAATTCAACCTTGCATCGGAATCCACTCTGCAACCCACCGAAACTGTAGTGACCTCGAGCGCAAACCCTCAGGCACCTGGCAACGCCGTTACTTTTTCCATTCAAGTCACGCCCCGCTCAGGAAACAGAATTCCTACCGGAAAAACAAGAATCGCCATCGACGGGATCCCCGCGCTCCCACAAGCCCTGGATAGCACGGGACGATCTACCTATGCTGTCGCTTCCTTGGGCAACAGTTGGCTGCCTGGCGGCCACGAGATAGTTGCCACCTATCTCGGAGATTACAATTACTCGCCGTCGAGCAACAACGTCATCCAGACTGTTGCCGCAGTGTTCACCCTTGCGATGACCCCCAGTTCTCTGTACCTGAATAGCGCCACATCGGCCAATGCAAGCATCGTTGTAACTCAAGTTTTCGGAACAGGGAAAAACGCTGAAGGGCTTCTGGGAATTGGAACTGTGTCCTTCGCATGTTCGGGACTGCCGGCGGGCGTTTCATGCAGTTTCTCACCTGCGACGATCGAGCCCCTCAACGGAGGTTCGGCCAGCACCACCATCACTGTCTCGGCTGGCGCAATTGCCAAGTCGTCAGAACCGGCGGCTATTCCCTCCCTTCCAATCGTCTGCGCGGGTATCGCCTTTGGATGGGTGCGTCGAAAGAGAAAGTTAGCCGCCTCCTGGCCCCGTGTCGCATCGATAGCCGCCATTGGCTTTACCCTATTCGCTGGCTGCTCGGGAGGCGGAACGGGAGGTGGATCAACACCCAATCCAACCTCCTATTCCGGTACGGTCACGGCAACTTCCTCGTCTCTGGCAACTGGAGTGCAAGTTGTCAGGACCGTAAATTTCACTGCCATTGTTCAACAATAAGATGGGTTGCGCACCTTGGTTTTTGTACTTGGCAGGTGGCGCACCCTTGCTTTCGCCCTTCCCGTCACAACCACAAAAGTAGATGCCCTACCCTTGTCACCGGCTTTGCGACAAGGGTGGGAACGCGCAGTAGCGGACCCTGCTCTTGCCGTTGCTAGTTTATTTCAATCGGCGGAGCGGCGACACAGCCAAAAATCACCTTACGAGGAGTCCGAAATACCCTGTCCCGAAAATTACGAATCTGGATTCGCGCTAACAGTGGCGCCAAAACCGCCCGGCCCACAAAATTTGCGAGAAATTTCCCGCTCAGCCCCAAAAATCCCCATTCGCTGCAACAAGGCACAAATCGCCATAATTTTACGCAACTGCAAACGCATGAAAACACAGCCAGTTGCAACAAAGTTTTCCAAGCCCGTCCCATTCACCCAAAATTGTTCCACGTGGAACAATTTGTTTCCCGCACCCGCCGCCATTCCAAACCGACCGCTTCCAACAAAATCCGCATCCCAGCCGCCTCGATTTGCGTGGAATTATGCTCCCAAAGCGCACAATCCTCTTGAGCGGCCGCTCCATGAGCTCCCAACCCCGCCGCGCCGGGGAGAACCGGCCACGCGAACGATCTCTCGATTCGACGGGAAGCGTCGCTACTTCAGGAACATGCAGTCGCCGTAGCTGAAGAAGCGGTATTGTTGCTCGACCGCGTGATGGTAGGCGGCTAAGACGCGCTCGCGGCCGGCGAAGGCGCTTACCAGCATGAGCAGGCTGGATTGTGGCAGGTGGAAGTTGGTAAGCAAGGCGTCCACCAGTTGGAATTGGTGGCCGGGCGCGAGGAATATCTGGGTTTCATCGGTATGGGGTTGGAGCGGTTGACCGCTTGCTTCGCGGGCGACGTGTTCGAGAGTTCGGACGGTGGTGGTGCCTACGGCTACGATTCTGCGGCCCTCGGCGCGGGCGCGGTTGAGGGCCGCTGCAGCTTTCTCCGGCAGCGTGTAGCGCTCGCCGTGCAGATGAATTTCGGAGAGTTTTTCTTGGCGTAATGGGGCGAAGGTGCCGAGGCCTACATGGAGGGTGATCTTGGCGATTTCGACGCCTCTGTCGGCGATTGCGGCCAGGATTTCCGGCGTGAAGTGGAGACCGGCGGTGGGAGCGGCGACCGATCCGCGTTGCTCGGCGAAGACGGTCTGGTAGCGTTCGCGGTCGGAGCTCCGATCGTCGCGCTTGATGTAGGGAGGCAGCGGGATGTGGCCGATTTCTTCCAGGGCGGCGTAGAAGTCGGCTACCGGTTCGAAGCGGAGCGTGCGTTCGCCGAATTCGCCGGCGGCGAGGACTTCGGCGCGGAGGATGACGTTGCCCATCCGGTCGGGGAATTCCAGGCTGTCTCCAGAACGGATTTTGCGGCCGGGACGGACCAGAGCTGTCCAGTTGCCTTCTTGCGTCGGGGTAGTGAGCAGAACTTCGATTTGGCCGGTGGCGTCTTGTTTGCCGCGGGAGTTGGCGCGGCGGGCGAAAAGGCGGGCGGGGATGACGCGGCTATCGTTGAGGACGAGCAGATCGCCGGGGTTGAGGAGGGATGGCAAGTCGCGGAAGTGGCGATCGCTAAGTTGGCCAGACGCGCGTTCCACGACGAGCATGCGGCTGGCGCCGCGTTCGGCTGGCGGCTGCTGGGCGATCAGCTCTTCGGGAAGGTAGAAGTCGAAGTCGCGAACGGTCATTTCCCGTTTCGGGAATTCGGGGGTCATACGGTTCCCTTCCCTACATAGTTTCGTGCGCGGTCGCGGGCGCTTTCGAGGTTGCGGTCGAGTTGGACCCGAAATAACTCGGTATCCCTTGCATTTTCAGGAACTTGGGTCCAGTTTCCCCAGCTTACGGCGATTTTGGTGAAGGGTTTGGGGATTTGGAAGCGGTCCCAGGAGTTGGCGGTCCACGCGTTTTCCGGTTCCAGATGGAAGCAGCCGATGGGCGCTTGGGTGAGTTGGGCAAGTTTGATGGGGCCGAGTTTGGAGCGGTAGATGGGGCCGCGCGGGCCATCGGCGGTGAAGATGACCGGAGTTCCGGCCTCGAGGACGCGCCGCAGCCCGAGCAGCCCTTCGCGTCCGCCTCGCGAACTGGAGCCGCGGACGGCGCGGTAGCCGAGCAGTTGGAGCGTGCGGGCGATCAGCTCGCCGTCGAAGCTCTGGCTGATGAGGATGGTGGCATGGGTCGAGCGGTAGTAATAAGCGCAGGCTAGGACGCACTGATGCCAGAAGCAGTAGATTTCGCGCGACGGGGTGAAACCGTGGAAGGCGGGCGTGACGCCTTCTTCGGCGAGGACTTCGAAGCGCCAGGTGCGGCCGGCGATCATCAGCAACGCCCAGACCAGGCGCGGGACGATGGCGAGGGTGAGGCGCTGAGTCAGGGTGAAGCGGTTGGCGGCGGAGGTCACTCTTACGATTCTAGTGTGCTTGGACGAGTCTACTCGAACATCAGCTGTAACGAATCCAGCGCATGATTTCCGGCAGCGTGGCGCGTTTGCCGTACATGAGGATGCCGATGCGGTAAAGGCGGGCGGAGAACCAGAGGACGCCCCAGATCGACAGTAGCATCAGGCCGATCGAGACGGCGAACTGCCAGAGGGGCGGAATCTGCGAGCCCATGCGGAGGAACATGATGATGGGGGCGCAGGGCGGGAAGAAGCTGGCGAGGATGCTGGCGGTCGAGTTCGAGTCGTTGACGACGACCAGAATCAGCGCGAAGCTCAACCAGACCGGCACAGCGGCCAGCGGCGTGAACATCTGCAGTTCCTGCTCGGTTTCGCAGGTGGCGGCGAGGCCGGCGAAGAGCGAACTATAGAGGAAGTAGCCGAGGACGAAGTAGACCGGGAAGAGGACGGCTTCGACCCAGGAGAAGTGGACTTCGAAGTTGCCGGTCATCTGCGCGGCGGCGACAGGCGTGGCGATAATGGCCGCGCCGGCGAGGACCCAGATGAGGATTTGCGTGAGGCCAACGAGACCGACTCCGATGAGCTTGCCGGCGAGCAGGTCGCCGGGTTTGGCGATCGAGAGCATCACCTCGAAGATGCGCGAGGTTTTCTCCTGGATGATGGAGCGGGCGACGTTGAGGCCGTAGACGATGGTGGTCATCGAAAGCAGGATGGCCATGACGTAGCCCTTATAAAAGGAGGCGATGGCGTTGCTCTTGACCCTGGTGCCGTCCTTTTTCATCTGGAAGGATTGGATCGTGACGCCTTTGATCAGCGCGTCGGCCTGGCCGGCGCCGATGCCGCTGGCGGTGAGTTTCTCTTTGACCAGGGCATCGTCGACGGAGGCTTCGAGGCGGCCGCCGGTGACGAAATCGCCCGCCGAGGGCGATGTGTAGACCGCCGTGGGAATTCCGGTTGGGGATGTTTCCACGTCGAGCAGGCCGTCGATGGCTTTCGCGCGCAATTGCTGGTCGAGTTTGGCGCGGTCGGCGGCGGTGACCGGGGCGTAGAGGTCCACGATGGTGTGGGATTCCTTCTTGCGTTCGAGGCGCGCTTCGATGTACTTGGCGAGCGCGGGGTCGTCCGAGGCGACGGCGAGGTGTTTGCCGGAGCCTAGCGTGAGCGACGAAAGGTAGCCGACGCCGAAGACGCAGGCGAAGAGGACTGGCAGGAGGATGGTCGAGAGCAGAAAGGCGCGCCCGCGAATCTGTTCGCGAAATTCGCGTCGGGCAACGAGAAGGATGTTACGCATCGGCCTTGCCTCCTACGGTCTTAATGAAGATTTCCTCAAGCGACGGCTCGACCATTTCGAAACGGTAAATGGTGGCTGCGGCGGCGGCCTCGTGGAGCAGTTTTTGCGCGTTTGCGCCGGGCTTGAGGACGATTTCGGCGTGGCCGGAGAAGTTGTTGGCTTCGGCGATCTCCGGGCTCTTGAGGAATTCGGCACTGCCCTCGAACTCGACGAGGATGCGGTCGCGTGGGTAGCTGGATTTGATTTCTCTCACCTTCCCGGCCAAAACGGCGCGGCCGCGGTCGATGAGGCAGATGGCGTCGCAGAGTTTCTCCACCTGGTCCATGCGGTGGGTGGAGAAGACGATCGCTTTGCCTTGATTCTTAAGTTCGATGAGGGTTTTCTCAAGCAGCACGGCGTTGACTGGGTCGAGGCCGCTGAAGGGCTCGTCCATGATGATGAGGCCGGGGTCGTGCAGCAGGCAGGAGATGAACTGGATCTTCTGCTGCATGCCTTTGGACAGCTCTTCGGTCTTTTTGGGCAGGGATTCGTCGATTTCGAGTCGTTTGGCCCAGTCGGTAGCGCGCTTTTTGGCTTCAGCAGCGGTCAGGCCGTGGAGTTCGCCGAAGAAGACGAGCTGGTCGATCACCTTCATCTTTTTGTAAAGGCCGCGCTCTTCGGGCAGGTAGGCGATGCGCTCTAGGGATTTGCGCTCGAAGGGCCGGTCGAAGAGGCGGATCGAGCCGGAGTCTGGGATGGTCATGCCTACGATCATGCGGATGGAGCTGGTCTTGCCGGCTCCGTTCGGTCCGAGGAGGCCGAACATTTGCCCCGCGTCGATCGAAAGGCTGAGGTTGTTGACGGCGATCTTGGATTCGTAGGCTTTGGTGACGCCTGCGAGTTCGACGACGGGCATGGAGGCTCCTGAATTGGCGGCGCGGATGCATGGTCGCGCGGTCTGGGAGAAGTCTAACAAACGGCCTTGCGGCCGGCGGGGAGGAATACGCAGTGGTCGCTGGGAAGGTTCCAGCGGCGGTGTGGCGATTGGGACAACGGCGGATTGCGCGCGGGAGTGACGGAAGGAAAAACAAGAGCAAAGGCGGAAGCGGGTCCTTCGCTGCGCTCAGGATGACAAGATTTGCTCGATCGGGATGGAAGTCAGGGCTGGGTTGCGGGCGGGGTGCGAACCAGGACTACCGACAGGTCGTCGGCGTAGACGACCTTCCAGGTGTGGAGCAGCGGCAGGACGCGCGCCTCGGGCATACCCGGAGTCAAGAGGCAGAACTGGATGTTGAATTTGTCGAGCAGGGCGCTGGGGTCGGCGTTGAGATTGGCCCAGTCGCCGAACTGCTGGAGGACGCCGGACCACTCGTAGACTTCGGCGCGGCCATCGAGGAAGACGGGGTGTTCGGGCATGGCCCAGATGAGATAGCCGCCGTCGGAGTAGTCGTTGAGCATGGGGCCGGCGAGGCGGTGGGACTGGATGAACTGGACGGCTTTGACGGGACTCTTAGCGTCAATCTGCGCGGTGAGGTTTTGGGCGCTGGGGAAGGCGAGCCAGGAGACGAGGATGGCCAGCGCCATGAGGAAGGCGTTGGGGGCGATGCGGTCGGCGGCGGGATCGTAGTTTTCCCAGGAATTGGCCAACATGCGGGTGAGGATGGGTGCGCTGAGTATGCCGAAGACGAAGACCATGCGGTCGTGGCTGACGGCGAGCCAGGTGCCGGCGGCGAGCAGGATGAGTTCTTCCAAGTAGAGCTCGGAGACCCGCGCAATCGCCAACAGGAAGCAGCATGCCAGGGTGAGCAGAAGTGCGATGCCGCGCTGGCTGTTCAACTGGAGCGGAAGCCACTCGCTGACGGAGGCGAGATTCAGCTGCTGATGGAAGAGAAAGTCGAGGGGAAGGGTCACCTGGCGCAATCCGGCGGGATTGAGGAAGAGCGCGGGAATGGAGAGTGCAAGCGCGGCGAAGAGCGTATTTCTCTCGCGCGGCCGCCAGCGCCGGGCGATCAGCGAGCCGGCTTGGAATTCGAAAGATGAGCTGAAAAGGAAGGCTGCGGCGACCATCAGACCGAGGAAAAACGAGCCGTGGCAGTTGATCCAGAGAGCGAACAGGGGCGGGAGAGCCCAGAACCAGCGACGACTGCGCGTGCGGCCGAGGTGGATGAGGATCAGTTCGACGATCAGCAGCAGATAACCGATGAGCTGGGGGCGGATCGAGAGGCCGACGGTGGCGAAGACGAAGACGACCAGCGCGCCGAGCAGGCTCACTTTCGGATTGCCGGAGTAAAGAGAGCAGAGCGAGTAGCCGGCGATGAGGACGGCGCCCGAGGCGAGGCAAAGCCAAAGCATGAGGCCAGGGTAGCCCGCCCAATGGTATGCGGCGAAGATGGCGGCCTGGGAAAGCCACTCGTGGGGAATCCAGGCGTGGCGGTAGGCGGTGAAGGAGAAGATGTCGGCGGTGGGGATGGTGTGGGTGGTCCAGACCACCTGGCCGGCCTTGAGGTGCCACCACATGTCGGGGTCGTTGAAGCGGGCGCGCACGGAGAGTACGGCCAGCACGAAGAGGAGGCTGGCGACGGCGGCGGGAAACGAGAAAACTCTGGGCAGAACTCCGCGGCTTGCGACAGGGAAAGCTGGGGGCGGCGCGGCGGAATCGCTCACGCAGTCCCCGCGGCCGTACCCGAGGCCGTACCCAACTCGAGGGCATCCTCTTCATAGAGCGGGTCTGGAAACGAACTGGGGAAAGGGCTGGGGTCGGCGAGGCGAATCAGCCGGTGGAGGTAGGCACGGGAGATACAAAGACTCCTCGCGGCGAGGGTTTTGTTGCCGTGATTTTCCCGCACGGCGGTTTCGGCGAGGCGAATCTTGTAGTCGCGCAGTTGGCGCTCGAAGGAGCCGGGCGGATGGAAGCCGGCAATGTCGATCACGTTTTCCGCAACGTGCTCTTCGCGCATGTTGATGGGCAGATTGTCTGCCCGGATCGTATCGCCCTGAGCGAGGATGATGGCGCGCTGCACGACGTTTTCGAGCTCGCGCACGTTTCCGGGCCAGGAGTAGCTTTGCAGCATGGCCATGGCCTGCGGATCGAAGTCGCGGATGGACTTCTGGAAAGTCTGGCAGTAGTTCTTGAGGAAGTGGCGGGCGATCTGCGGGATGTCCTCGGGGTGATCCTGAAGCGGGGGCGAGTCGATGCGCATGACGTTGATGCGGTAGTAGAGATCCTGGCGGAACTTGCCCTGGGCCACCATTTCGCCGAGATCCTGATGCGTCGCGAAGATGAGGCGGGCGCGCAGCGGAATGAGACGGTTGCTGCCGAGGCGGCTGAACTCGCGCTGCTGCAGGACGCGGAGCAGCTTCACCTGGGTGTAGAGGCTGAGTTCGCCGATTTCGTCCAGGAAGAGCGTACCGTCGCCAGCCTGCTCGAAGAAGCCTTCGCGGGAGCCAACCGTGCCGGTGAATGCGCCTTTTTCGTGTCCGAAGAGTTCGGCTTCGATGAGCGTTTCCGGGATGGCTCCGCAGGAGACGGCGACAAACGGGCGGTCGGCGCGGGAGCCGGTGTTGTGAATGGCGCGGGCGATCAGTTCCTTACCCGTACCGCTTTCGCCGGTGACGAGAACGGATGCGTTGAGGTCGGCTACGCAGTTGACCAGGTGGTAGACCTTTTGCATCTGCGGGCTGGATCCGATCATCTGGTCGCAACTGTTGCTTTCCTCGAGCCGCTGCTGAACGGTCTGGAGTTGCCGCTTGAGCATGGAGTTTTCATGGGCGCGGCGCAGCATTGTCTTAAGATCGCGAATCGAGGGCGGACGGCGGCAGTAGCCGTACGCGCCCTGGCGGACCAGATCCATGGCGGCCACGCGCAGGCTGTCGTCGGCCATGATCACCGTGGCGGCGCCGGTGCCGATGATGCGGCGGGCCGACTCCACGCGAGCCGCCTGTGCTGAGTGGCTGGTGGTCAGGTCCAGGATCAGGACGTCGCAGCCTCCCGAGGCGACGAGTTGGTGAACACCAGCCTCATTCGATTCCAGGAGGATTTGAAAATCCCGTCCCAGTGCGGAGGAGAGAACCGGCTGTAGCGTCCGATCCTCGGAATGCAATCCAATGCGGATGATCACTTCGTGTACTCCATTGCCGGACCGTCGCTGGGGGGAGCGCGGGGGCGTCCCTGTTAGGCGAAAAGCGTAAATTCGAGAGCGCCAGAGGCCGGTACTCTCGAAACGACGGGAAATGCCCAAGAAGACACTTCCTTTATCGGTTACTTGATGCCCATGCGTGAATGCAACTTTTAGGTCATTTTTCCCACTTTGTCGGCAACGCTGTCAACACAATTGTGATGGGTTCAAGAAGATTGCTAACGAGTTCGAAACGGAGTATGCCGCTCACGTTACCAGTAAGTAACGGAAAAGTGCTGGATCGCCTTTCAATCGGCCGCGCCGGAGGGTGGCCCTCCCGGTGCGGGTTTTCCATGAGGAGCGTCCCTCGCAAGATGGGCGGGCGGAAAAGCGCGCGGACGGCATCGGCGCGCGGCGCGAGGTTGCCTGCCGGCCGCGCAGCCGGCAGGCGCACATGAGGGCAACTCCGCGTCGCATCACGGGATAGTTCTTGCCGAGCCTTCCGGTGTCCGGTGCGCCGGCTGGCCGCGGAGGGGTGTATATGCGCCGCTTCACTCCTCTTGACGGCATGTAAACATCCGTGCACACCGGCTCGATGGCGAGCGGGAATCGGACTTGCGAACTCCTTTGAATACGGCTATTTCAAGCGAAAAGCAGTTTGGTTGGCAAATTGCACTACCCAGTTCGCAACGCGAATGTTGCTGGGAAGGGATAAGGGTATGCACTCGGTCGCCTGGTGGCCAACTTGCGCGGTATTGGCGGTGGCGACGGTTACCGATTTGCGTACCCGGCGCATTCCCAACTGGTTGGTTCTGCCGTTTATGGCGGCGGGGCTGGCGGTTCCGGCCTGGCAGCATGGCTGGCATGGATTTGCGCAGAGCCTGGAAGGATTCGGGCTCGGCGCTTTGATTTACGGGTTCTTGCATTGGATGGGCGGTATGGGAATGGGCGACGTGAAGCTGGTAGCGGCAATCGGCGCCTGGATCGGACCGCAGCAATTGGGACTTTCCATGCTCATTACAGCCATGGCCGGGGGGATCATGGTGCTGGGCTGGGCTGTTGCGGGGGGATTTATCGGAGAGATCGGGGAGAGCACGGGGGACTTGATTCGGGGCTGGAAAGGCGGCGTCAGGCCAAAATCCGAGTTTACTTTGGCGAATCCAAAGCGGCGCAAGATGCCGTACGCTCCGGCGATCGCAATTGGGACTTTGATTTCGTTTTTTGCACCCGTCGCTCATTGAGGGACAAATATGTGCGGGCTGCCCGGATCGCGACCCGCTTATCTGGTTGAATGAAATGGAACCTTGTGTCTAATCCACAGGAAGCAGTGACTACGCAATGGCAATCTCAACACAGGATTCCGATGCCTTAGGGGCAAATGTTCTCACCATCGCGCTGATCGGTCCGGATCAGCAGCGGCGGGGCGCCGTGGCGATCGCTCTGACCGGGTTGCAGTCCGGCGTAACGCGGGAGTTCTCGAGCTATCCGGAGCTGGACGAAGTGCCGCGGATGCTGCAGGACAACTACGACGTGGTGATCGTCGATCTGGACAGCAACCCGGAGTACGCGCTGGACCTGATTGAAACGATTTGCAGCCTGGCCAGCCCGACCGTGATGGTCTACTCGGCGAAGACGGACTCGGAGCTTTTGGTGCGCTGCATGCGGGCCGGGGCGCGCGAGTTCCTCACCCAGCCCTTCTCTACCGGAATGATCGCCGAGGCCATGGTGCGCGCCTCCGTGCGCCGCCCCGCGGTGCGTCCGGTGGCGGTGAAGAAAGCTCCCGGCCGCCTGTTTGCCTTTCTGGGCGCCAAGGGCGGCTCCGGCGTAACCACGCTGGCCTGCAATTTTGCGGTTTCGCTGGCGGTCGAGTCGGGCCTGAACACGCTGCTTATCGATCTGCACCTGCCGCTCGGGGATGCCGCGCTCGACCTCGGCATTACCGCGCAGTACTCGACCGTCAACGCGCTCCAGAACGCCTCACGTCTGGATTCGAACTTCCTCTCGCGGCTGCTGACCAAGCACAGCTCCGGCCTGTCGGTGCTGGCGGCGCCCGGGAAATTCGTGCCGATTCAATCCTCCAGCGACGACATCGACAAGCTGCTCGCGGTCGCCCGCGCGGACTTCGATTTCGTCGTTGTGGACTGCGGAACCCGGCTCGATCTGGCGGAGACGGCCCTGTTTGAGCAGGCCGCGTCGATCTATCTGGTCACCCAGGTGAGCATTCCGGAGCTGCGCAACTCGAACCGGCTGGTCTCGGAGTTTTTCACCAAGACTTCGAGCAAGCTGGAAATTGTGCTCAACCGGTACACGCCCCGATCGCTGGGAGTGGATGAAGAACACATCACGAAGGCTCTCACGCGTCCGGCGGCGTGGCGGGTGCCGAACGACTACGCCACGGCGCGCCGAACGCAGAACACGGCGACCGCGTTGTCGCTGGAGGACTCGCCCATTTCGCGGGTGATCCGGCAGATGGCCCGAACGGCGGCTGGACTGCCGGAAGTGACAGAAAAGAAAAAGAAGTTTGGAATTTTCGGGTGAAGACCCACAACGAACTAACGGGACGGACGGTATAGCGTGGAACAGTTGAACCTGGATGGCTTCAAAGCGGATATTCATCGAATCCTTATCTCACGTTTGGATCTGGAGAAGCTGTCGCGCGTCAACTCGAATCAGGCGCGTCAGGCGGTGGCGGGCCTCATCAACGACATCATCGCCGAGCAGAAGGTGCCGCTCAGCTTCGAAGAGCAAGAGCAAGTTCAATCGGATTTGCTGGACGAGGTCTTCGGCCTGGGTCCGCTCGAAGCGCTCTTGAAAGACCCCAAAATCTCCGACATTCTGATCAACGGCAAGAACAGCGTATTTGTGGAAAAAGGCGGCCTGCTGCGCAAGGTGGACACCAGCTTCCGCGACGACCGCCATCTGCTGCAGATCATCGACCGCATCGTCTCGCGGGTTGGCCGGCGCGTGGACGAGTCGTCGCCGATGGTCGACGCCCGCCTTCCCGACGGATCGCGCGTCAATGCCATCATTCCGCCGCTGGCGCTCGACGGTCCTTCGATGTCCATCCGCCGGTTTGGCACCGGGCCGATCGCCTCGAATCAGTTGGTGGCGCTGAAGAGCATCTCGGCGGAGATGATGGAAGTGCTGGCGGCGGCCGTGCGGGCTCGCATCACCATCCTGATCTCGGGCGGCACCGGCGCCGGCAAAACCACCTTCCTGAACATCCTCTCGCGCTACATTCCGCAGTCGGAGCGCATCATCACCATCGAGGACGCGGCCGAGTTGCAACTGGCGCAGGAGAATCTGGTGCGCCTGGAAACTCGGCCGCCCAACGTCGAGGGCCAGGGAGCGATCCGCCAGCGCCAACTGCTCATCAACTGCCTGCGTATGCGTCCCGACCGCATCATCCTCGGCGAGGTCCGCGGCGAGGAAGCCTTCGATATGTTGCAGGCGATGAACACCGGCCATGAGGGCTCGATGGCCACCATCCACGCCAATACCACGCGCGACGCGATGACGCGTCTCGAGTCGATGGTGGCGATGAGCAACCTGAACCTGCCGGAAAAGACGGTGCGGCAGCAGATTGCGGCGGCTATCTCGATTGTGGTGCAGGTATCGCGCATGAGCGACGGAACGCGCAAGGTGGTTAGCGTTTCGGAGATTACCGGCATGGAGGAGAACGTCATTTCCATGCAGGACATCTTCACCTTCACCAAGAAGGGCATCGGGCCGGACGGCAAGGTGATCGGATCGTTCCAGCCGACGCACATCCGCCCCAAATTTCTCGAACGGCTGCGCGTGGCGGGCATCTTCCTGCCGCCCAGCCTGTTTGAAAACGTCACCGAAGTGAATTGAAGCAGCGAAGGAAAGAGGAGGGCGAAAACGATGGGTGTGATCATTTTTATCGTGTTCGCGGGGGCGTTCGCCGTGGTGGCGCTGATCCTGGTGGCCACCGGCACGGGCGCCAACCAGCAGACGAAAAAGATCCTGGCCACGCTGGATTCGGCGCTGGCGACAAGCTGGACCAATCAGTCGGACCAGATCGTGGATTTGCGCAAACAGGAGCTTTTGAGCGCGATTCCATGGATCAACCGGATGTTGCTCAAGGTCGAGCTGGCACCGCGGCTGCGGCTGATCCTCTATCAATCGAGCCTGAAGTGGACGGCGGGCGGACTCATGCTGATGTGCGCGGTGGCCTTTGCGATTCCCGCCTATCTGGTCCACCTCAAAACCGACAACACGCTGGTTTCGATCGCGATCGGACTGGCAGCCGGTTTTCTCCCCTTCGGCTACGTTCTGTTCAAGCGCTCGGGCCGCTTCAAGAAGTTTGAAACCGAGTTGCCGGATGCGCTGGACCTGATGGTGAGCGCCCTGCGCGTCGGCCACAGTCTCAACTCCGCCCTGAGCCTGGTGTCGCGTGAGGCCCCCGATCCGGTGAGCACCGAGTTCCGCATCTGCTACGACGAGCAAAACTACGGCCTGGAGCTGAGAACGGCGATGGAAAACCTGGTCACTCGCGTTCCGATGCAGGATTTGAGGATTGTGGTCACCGCCATCCTGATCCAGAAGGAGAGCGGCGGCAACCTGGCCGAAGTGCTGGAAAAGACGGGGCAAGTCATCCGCGAGCGCTTCCGGCTGAAACGGCAAATTATGACGCATACGGCGCAAGGGCGGCTGACCGGGCTGATTCTCACCCTGCTGCCGGTGGTCCTGGGAATCCTCCTGTACATGGTCAATCCCAAGACCATGAGTCTCTTGTGGACGCGTGAGATTGGGGTCAAGCTGCTGTATATTTCGGCGGGCATGACGACCGTGGGCGGATTGATCATCCGGCAAATCGTGAACATGGACGTTTAGGGGTGAACTATGGGTTTGGTGTTGTTCGCATTCTTGGTCATCTTTCTGCTCATTGGCAGCGGCGGGGTGCTCCTGTTTTATCGGGAACAGATGGTGCAGCGTCTTTCGGCGGTAATCGCTCCGGAGGAGAAGCAGAACAAGACGCTGATCGGCCAAATTCAGCAATCCGGCTTCTCGCTGGGCGGGGTCATGGAACACCTGGAAAAGGTGATCCCCAAGAGCCAGGCGGAGACGGGCATCACCCAACAGCGGCTCATCCGCTGCGGATACCGGTCCGAGTCGGCTCCGAGAGTGTTTTACGGGGTCAAAGCGCTGGTCCCGATCGTCTTGTGCATTGGGGTTTTTTTCGCCGGCGCCTCCGGATTCTTTCCTTATGTCGCGGCGCTCGGCGTTGGGTATCTGATTCCGGACTTCTGGCTGGGAAACCGGATCAAGGCTCGGCAGAACCGCATTCGCCGCGGACTGCCGGACGTGCTGGATCTGCTGGTGATCTGCATTGAGGCTGGACTCAGCCTCGACCAGGCGACCAAGCGGACCACCGAAGAGTTGATGAAGGCGCAGCCGGCCATCTGCGACGAGTTGAACATTGTGGTGCTGGAGCAGCGGGCAGGGCGGCCGCGTTCGGACTGCTGGAAACACATGGCGGAACGAACCGATGTGGACAGCATCCGTAACCTGGTTTCCGTCCTGGTGCAGTCGGAACAGTTCGGCACCAGCATCGCCAAGACTTTAAGGACGCATTCGGATACATTGCGGACCCAGCGCATTCAGAAGTGCGAGGAGATGGCGGCTAAGACCACGGTAAAACTGGTCTTCCCGCTGGTGCTGTTCATCTTCCCCTCGCTGTTCCTGGTGGTGCTTGGGCCAGCCATGATCACGATGTCGGATTCGTTCAAGGTTTTACTCAAATAATCCAACCAGAAGGGAGATTTGACATGGACTCAACCACGATTGTCCGGGTTGTAGCCGGCGTTCTGTTCGTGATTGTGCTGATCGTACTGATCCAGCGCCGTCGCACGCGGGTCAAGTAATCCGGATTTCCATACGCGGCGCGAGGGAGCCACAGCAGATTCCGGCTCCCCGCGCCTCCCGATCCCACCCGGCACGGTGTCGCAAGGCCGCCTCCTCGGGGCCTGTGTGTCCCGGGCCTGGCGACGGGTGTTGGAAACCTGGTTCAAAACTGGCGCCTGGGTTACTGCATTCGGTGGCCTCCCCCGGTTCATGCATTTCTTAACGGCAACAGCCATGCAATTCAAAGAAAGGCATTTCCAACAAAGCGAGCCAATCCGGCTGCCGGAGCTCTCAGCACACTCCGGGAGCCGGTATCTCGCCAAGGAAGAAACGCGAAATGCAAAAGCAAAAGTACTGCGTCTACAATCAGACCCGGGAATCGTTCCTCAGCTTAGGAGTAGCTGCGGCGGACACCACCCTGGCGCGCCTCAAAGGCCTGATTGGGAAACTCAATTTTGAACTCGATGAAGGACTCTGGATCGTTCCCTCGCGTGGAATTCACACCGTAGGCGTCCTGTTTCCCATCGATCTGGTGTACCTCGACGAGGAGTATCGCGTGTTGCACGTCGTCGAATCCTTTCCGACACTCCGCATTTCTCCTTGGATCGCTCAGGCGGCGAGCGTATTGGAACTGCCAACCCACACCATCTATTCCTCTCAGACCCAACCCGGGGATCAGTTGGTCATATGCGTTGCCGAAGAGATGGAACAGCGGCTCCAGGTCCATAGCCCTAGCCTCACCCGGCAGGCAAAGTAATCCAGATTTGAGAAACGGGGCGCAATCGATGAGTTTTTGGCAAAGTCTGTTGGGTAAAGTTTTCTCGAACGAGCGGCGCAGGGCCAATCGCAAGCCGGTTGCGGACTTGGCCGTTTTTTTCTGGACGGGAGCCTCTCCCAAGGAACACGAAGTCCGGGACATCAGCTCCACCGGTCTGTATCTGATCACCGAGGAGCGATGGTACCCCGGAACCCTGGTGATGATCACGTTGCAAAAGAAGAGTGAGGCGGTCGACAGCGCGGATCGGGCCATCGCGGTCCAGTGCCGAGCCGTACGGTGGGGCGAAGACGGCGTCGGTCTGCAGTTCGTGCTACCCGAAGTCAACGATCGGCGGCGCGGCCAGAATCTGTTGGAGGAAGGCGTCGACCGCCGGACCCTCGAGAAGTTTCTGGAGGGTTTCCGCGAGGAAACCGGGGTCGCCAAGGTAGATCGCACCGCGCGGCCGGCCAAATGGTAACCCCGGCGTCAACGGCGCTTGAGATCGGCGAATCCGCCTTCCCGCCGCCGGGATCCTGCACCGCGCCGGACGCCGAGTGAGACAGGGAAACGCCCGGCCAAAGGCGCCGCGGCGTATCCCAGGCAACGCTAGGTGTGAGGTAACATTGCGGCTTCTGCCGAGTGACTTGTGTGCTCCATAAGTAATAGGTCGGATTGTGCCTTAAGTACTCGGAAAGTGGCTTATTCCTTAGACAAACGCCGTATGCTCACCGCTTAATGAAAATCTTCTCATGTTCTCTTGACAGAGCGTGAGACGGATGCGACGATGAAGCAAAATCGGCGGTGAACATGTTAGGACGGAAGCGCCTTCCGGCTCCAGACACATTGCAAATCTCCCCTCCCGGGCTCCCGAGGCGGTTGCGGCGTGGCCGGGCGATTGCCGGCGAGCGGGGCGCGGCTCTGGTCGAGCTGGCCATGACCGTGCCGGTTTTGCTGCTGATGATAACCGGCATCTCTTCGATCGGCTTGTTTCTCGAGCAAGACATGCAGTTGACGGACGCGGTCAACGTGGCGGCCAAGGAGCTTGCGATCTCCCGCGGCAACACCACCGACCCTTGCAATCTGGTGTACTCGGCGGTCACTGCCGCGGCGCCGTACCTTACTCCGGCAAGCATGACGCTCACCACCAACCTGAACGGCAATTCCTACCCTGGCAACTCGTGCGGCAGCGGCAGCACGACTACCGGAGCCGCCGGGAACCTTGTGCAGGGGGAACCGGCAAGCGTGACGGTGACTTATCCCTGCAGTTTGGCGGTTTACGGCAATAACCTGGTGCCGGGCTGCACGATCGTCGCTCAGTTGTCGGAGATAGTGCAATGAGCCTGCCCGTGGCTACGGAACCTCGAAGCAACCCGGCGATCGACAGACCCGCCCCATGGCCAACCCTCAAGCACCGAAGTGGGGCGGAGCCGGGGGCCACGGGCCGCGCGCGGCGGGCGAATGCCGGGCAACGAGGCGCGGCGGTGCTTGAAATGGCCGTGGCGCTCCCCGTCGCGCTGCTGGTATTCACGGCGCTTCTTCAGTTCGGCGTTTACATGAACAATAGCCTGGAATTGGAGAACGCGGCGAGCCTGGCAGGAGAATATCTCTCCGTAAACCGGGGCACCGCCGCCGCCGCCGATCCGTGCAACCTGACCGTTGCCGCCTTTGAGAGCGTGGCACCGCAACTGGTGCCGGCCTCGGCCCTCAATTTCTCTTTCGTCTTCACCACGGCAAGCGGTTCGTCGGCGGCTTACACCAACAAGACAACGTGTACCGCGGGAGCCTCGTATCTGACCCAGGGCGCGACTGCCCAAATCACCGTGACGTACCCGTGCAGTCTGGCTCTTTTCGGAGTGAATCTGGCTCCCGGTTGCAAAATTGCGGGACAGGTAACGGAGGTGATCCAGTGAACCGAAACGAGAGCGTACGCCCACGGGAGTGTTTGGGCCACGAGACGCGGCAACTCTCGCCGGCCAAGCGACCGGTCCGGATTCCGAAAGGCGAGCGCGGCCAATTGCTGTACATGGTGGCCGCGATGACGATGGCCATGTTCGGCGTCACCGCGATGGTGGTCGACGTGGGCCGGGTCTTCATCGCGTACCACGAGTTGCAGGCCTCGACCGACGCGGCGGCGCTGGCTGGCGGCGAAGCGCTCGGCCAGCCGGGCAGCACGGCGGCAACGACCGACGCCGCTGTGGCCCTCTACAGCTCTACCTCCAGCAATAAGAATGCCTTTCCCAACCTGCCGGCGGTGACCACCACGCCTACCTTGAAATGCCTAACCACTCTGGCCGACAACGGAATTCCCTGCTACGGAGCCGGCTCTTACAACGCCATCCAGGTCGCGCAGACCGTGACCTTGCCGACTACCTTCGCGGCGGTGATCGGCACACCGTCCGTTCCGTTGACGGCCACCGCGACCGCCGCCATGGCCGGTTCGGCGACGACTCCGTACAATGTGGCGATCATTGTGGATACGACATCTTCGATGAGCGACCCAGACAGCGGCAGCGATTGCAGCGGCACCCGGCTCTCCTGCGCGCTCGGCGGCGTGGCGACGCTGCTCGGGGAGCTCTTTCCCTGCGCCTCGGAGGCCACCACATGCACCGTTTCGAACGATGTGGCAACCAATGCCGTCGATCAGGTGGCTCTCTTTACCTTCCCCAACATCACCACGTCGACGACGGTCGACGACACTGCCTGTCCTTCTTCCAATCCCACCACGGAAGACACCTACACATTCCCTTCTCCAACGCTGAGCGCCGGGGTGCCGAACGTGACGTTTACGCCAACCGGGAAGACCGCTGTGACGATGACCTATCAAATCACCAACGGCCTGGGCGACCAGAACGGGTTCCTGAGCAATTACCGCACCTCCGACACGGCCAGTTCTCTGAACGCCTCAAGCGCGCTGGCGATTGCGGCGGGCAAAGGATCGTGCGCGGGCATTTCCGATCCGGGCGGCGCCGGCACGTACTACGCCGGAGTCATTTACGCGGCGGCAGACGCCCTGCTTGCCGAGCAGGCGAAGACTCCGTCGGCGGTCCCGGTCATCATCCTGATTAGCGATGGGGACGCGAGCAGCACAGAGAAGCAAATGGCGGGTGGCTCGGGCGCGAAAGGCGCCGATACGGGGACCGGCGCGATCAACGCTTCCGCCACCGGCGTCTCCGGCACGTATCCGTATTACCCATCCTGGAACCAGGAATGCGCGCAGGCGGTCCAGGCCGCCCTGGCAGTCCAGGCCAATCCAACCTTGCAAGCCGCCGGTTTCCGGTTCTATTCGGTCGCTTACGGAGCCGAGTCCTCCGGATGCGCCACCGATACCTCCGGCACCTACAAGAACATCTCGCCTTGCCAGACGATGAAGGACATGGCGTCTTCGCCTGCGTACTTCTTTTCCGACTACGCTCAGTCGGGCGGCGGCACCGATACCAGTTGCGCCGGTTCCGGCTCGTCCACAACCAGCATCAACCAAATCTTCACGGACATCTTCACCAGCTTTTCGGTTGCCCGGCTCATTCCGAATGGGACCAGCTAACCCCAGGCGACCGTAACAGGAACGTGTACGTTTCCGCGGAACATTCCTCTTACGCCGGCCGACGCGCTCGATCGGGCCGACTCCTCGGCGACGGCGATCTCCCCATCGGCAACGCTACTCGGATTGATCGGGGACGATGAGCAGCACTTCGACCGGGACCGGTTGTCCATTCATCTTGGCGGGACGGAACTGCCACTGATTGAGCACGTCCACCCATTTTGGAGCCTGCGCGAGTTGTGGCGGAAAGACGACTTCGAGCTTCTCGAAGCGGCCATCCTTGTTGACATAGCCATGCAGGATGACGGCGTCGGCGTCCACATCGCCGGGATCGAGATTGGGCCGCGCGATTTCGTAGGGCCAAGGCGCGTCGATGTGACCGCCGCCCGCGGCCTCGACCAGGCGCGGCAGCGCGTACTGCAATATCCAGCTCTTGGCCTGGCCCACATGCAGATACACCGTGGACGCCATGCGCCCGCTCCACATTTCAGCGGTCTCAGGATACTGATCCGCGACGGAGGAGCCGAAAACGACCACCCCGAACTGACCGTCTTTCGGCAGACTGATATGAACCGACGACACCTGATTGGCAACGCCGTTTCCGGCGCCCGTTCCCTGGGCGCTGTTGGAAGCGCTTCCGGTCTGGGATGGATTCGGGCCGGCGGGAGTTGGAGCCGGCGGCGCGGTGAGCTTGGCGGCGGTCCGGGTTCCCGAGCTTGCCGGGGCGGCCGGCTTGGCGCCGTGTTCGGGAGCGCGATCGGGAGACGCCGCGCCGGAGATCGATTTACCGGGTTGGTCGCCGGCGGCCGCGTGGTCGGTTCCGCCGCCCGGCCGGGGCGAAGCTTCCTCTTTGTTGCCGGCGTGGTCGCCGGAACCCTTGCCGGCAGTGGTGCCGGAGGCCGGCGCGGTCGAGGCGCCATTGCCGGTGGCTGCGGGCGTCTTGAGCTGGCCCGGAATCAGAGTTCCAGGAACGGCTTTGGCCGTCTGGTTGGCCAGGGGAACCGCGACTTTGCCCTCGGGAACGCGCAGGTCCGAGAGCGATAGCACTCGGCCGGGCGTGGGAGGGTCGGGCTGCTTCGAGGCCGTCTGCGGAACTTTCTTAACCTCCTCCGGACCGTGGACGACGATCGGCGAAGTGGTGCTCGGCGGCGCCGCCGGCCCTTGCGTGACGAATGCCGAAGAGGAGAGTTTGAGATCGGCGACGTTTTCTTCCTTGATCGGGGCATCGAGGGAAGGTTGAACGATGGCGACCGACGGCTGGTTTTCCAACGCGGGAACGACCTTCCGCACCGTCGGCTTGTCCGGGGTCCAGAGAACGACAAGCGGCACCGCGGTCTTGACGGGAATGGTGACGTTGGGAGGAGCATCCGGCTGGATCAGCGTCTGCGACGCCGGAATCCTCTGCGGCGTGATGCGGGCGACGGCCGGCGACCCGGCCGAACCTCCTCCAGAAGAGGATTTGCGCGGCGTTGGCTGCGCCTGGGCATGCGCGGGCTTCGATTGGCCGCGATATGCAATCCCACCTCCGGCCGCCGGGCGGGTCTGCGGCTCGGTCGCGTGAAAGTCGACAAATCGGACGGCAAAGCGGGCGGTCGGAAAGCGCTCGACGATATGCTGAGTTTGAATCAGGCGAATGGTCAGCAGGCTGAAAAAGCTGGCGTGCAGCAGCATGGACACAAAGAACGCGGAGGGATAAAAGCCAGCTTTGGGAGGCTCTCCAAAAAGCGTCGTGATGCCGGAAGTCGCCATGTGTGACTTGAACCCCTCTCTGAATCCCTCGTTAGATTTTCCTAAGACAGCGCCGCCAATCGGCAATCGACTGCCTCTCCCCAGCGGCCAGCGCGGGGAGACGTTCGGTTTGAGCTCTTCCATACGCTGGGAATCTTAGTCCAGCATATTGGCGCGGCTCCGGTTGAGAGCCGCGAAGGTTGCGATTTGCCGGCGTTCGCGTATCCATCTGGATACGTTACCTCTGGCTGGATACGTTACCTCTGGCTGGATACGTTACCTCTGGCTGGACACGTTACCTCTGGGTGCTTTGTGGTTTCCCACTTTTCCGCCACGGCATTGCCGCCGATCGCCTGCGTTTCAAGCATCCGTCCCCGAACCCTGGTTCCCGCCTAAGCCTGAGGGTGCAATTTTCCGGCCAAGTCCACCCCGGCTAAGTCTTTGAGAAATGGCGCGTTTCGGCGTGAGCGTGTCTACGCGGCTACACAGCCGCAGAGATTGGTATACACACGTTCACACTTGAACCGGGCGGAGACACCTAAATCCCTGATTTGGGGAGAATTTGGTGCAAATCCACTTTGGCATCGCAATTGCCATACAGATGCGGAAAGCGGAGCTGTCCCTATCCACGGCTCCTATAAGGTCACGCATGAATCGAAGACTTCTCACCATCCTGTTCAGCGCTTTCGTCATCGCCGCCATATGCGCCTTCCTGGTGTATCGCGTCGTCGGCAGCAGCATGGCTTCCGCCACGCACCAGTCGGCAACGACCAAAGTGGTTGGAGCCGCCATCGACCTGAAGCTGGGTACAGTCCTCACGGCGGCCAACCTGACGTCCGTTGAGATTGCCGGTCCTCTGCCGAAGGGCGCGATCCTCAAACCGGAGCAGGCCGTGGGCCGCGGCGTGATTGCGGACATCTATCAGGGCGAGCCGATCCTGGAAGCGCGGCTCGCGCCGGTCGGCTCCGGTGGCGGACTGGCGGCAACGATTCCCGAGGGCATGCGGGCCTGCGCGGTGAAGGTGGACGAGGTGGTGGGCGTGGCCGGCTTTGTAACCCCCGGCATGCGCGTGGACGTGCTGATCTCCGGCAATCCTCCCAGCGAGGTGAACGCCGCGACAACGACCGGCCAGAAGGTGAAGACGCTCTTGCAGAACATCCAGGTGCTCTCGGCCGGAACCGACATCCAGAAGGACACCGAAGGCAAGGCCAAGCCAGTCCAGGTGGTGAATCTGCTGGTAACGCCGGATCAGGCCGAGGTTCTGAGCCTGGCCAGCAGCCAGACTCACATTCAATTGGTGCTGCGCAATCCGCTCGACACCCAGATCGCGGCCACCTCCGGCACGGTGGTAAGCAACCTGTTCGCGGACAAGAACACGCCGGCACCCAAGGCGCATGTGGCCGCGGCTCCGGTGGCGAAGAAATCCGCGCCCCCGGTCTTCACCATTGAAGTGATCAACGGAACTACCAAGAGCGATCAAAAATTTGCGACTCCCGAGGGAAAAAAGTGAGAGCCAGAGTCGGTTTCATCCTTGCTGTATTGAGCACATCCACTTTCGCCTTTTACGGCTCGCCGCTCGGGGCGCAGACCGCGTCTTCCGCTTCGCCTACCGGCGTTTCCACCCAGGACTCGACCAACGACCTCACCGTCGGCGTGGGCAAATCCGTTCTGGTGGACGTGGCTCACCCCATTCAGAGAGTCGCGCTCGGCCTGGGAGACTTTGCCGTGGCCTCGGCGGTGACTCCGACCGAGATTCTGCTCGACGGCAAGACAGCCGGCGAAACCAGCCTGATCATCTGGGAGGTGGGCGGCCAGCGAGAGTTTTTCAACGTATCGGTTCGCGCCACCTCGGCCCTTTCCGGCGATCGCCTGGAAGGCCTGCGGCGGGAGCTGCGGACGGAGTTGCCCGGACAGACCATCAAGATCACGACCGACAACGGCAATATCTTCCTGCGCGGGACCGTCAAGAACCTGGACGCTTCGGACCGCGCGGTGCAGATTGCCTCGACCGCCGGGAAAGTCGTAAATCTGCTGCAGGTGGAAGTGCCGCGCTCCGACCCGCAAATTCTGCTGAAGGTGCGCTTTGCCAGCGTCGATCTCAGCCTGGAGAAGCAATTTGGCATCAACTTCTTCTCGACGGGCTTCGGCAATGTGGTGGGCTCGGCAAATACCGGCGAGTACAGCCCTCCCGAGATTACCCCCTCCACCACTGCCGGCACCCAGGCCACCACATCCATTTCGAACGCGTTGAACCTGTTCGCCTTCCTTCCCGGACTCAATCTCGGCGCAACCCTGGAAGCGCTGGAATCGAAAGGGATCGTGGAGGTTCTGGCCGAGCCGAACGTGCTGGCCACCAACGGCAAGCAGGCAAGTTTCCTGGCCGGCGGCGAGTATCCTTATCCGGTGGTTCAGGGAACCTCGGCCGGCAGTGCGGGAGCGGTCACCATCCAATTCAAGGAGTATGGCGTTCGCCTGAACTTTATCCCGACCATCACGCCGCGTGGGACGATCCGGCTGCAAGTGGCGCCGGAAGTGAGTTCACTCGATTTCACCAACGCGATCGAGATTGGCGGCTTCGACGTGCCGGCCATCGACACGCGCAAAGTGAAGACGGAAGTGGAACTGGGCGACGGCCAAAGCTTTGCCATCGGCGGGCTGCTCGACAATCGAGACACCGAAACGTACGAGAAAATACCGTTTCTGGGCGATATTCCGATCCTCGGAAAACTGTTTCAGTCCATGCAGAAGACGCGCACCAAGACCGAGCTGATCGTGATCGTGACGCCGGAGATTGTGGCGCCGATTCAGGCCGGGGCGGCGGTGCCGGAGTTGAAATATCCCACCAAGTTCCTGCCTCCGAACTCGGGCATTCCGATGAATACGCCGGATGCCAAGACGGCAGCCAATACGCTGGCGCCCGCGCCGGCCACCATGTCCGTACAGCAGTTGATGGATACCATGAAGCCGGAGACTCCGCTGGTGATCGAAAGCGGCACGGTAACCTTCGGCACCGGCGGAAGCTCCGGAGCGGCATCCCAGCAATCCAACACGCCCGCGCCGGTGACGACCGCGCCGCAGTGATCCTCGTCGAGCGGCCCGGTGGCGGCACTGGAATACGTTACTCTCATCCCGATTCTTCGCTCGGGATGAGAGTGGCCTTGGCAACGCGCTTGCGCTTAGAACCATACTGGATCGCCGGATGACAGAATCGCGCTCAAGTCTTTGGGGGTTGACCGGCCGCGCCGGGGCGGCAAAGCCTGGCCTGGAAGAACGCCTGCGCGTCCTCAACGCGACGCGTGGCACGGTGCTGGCAACCCAACTGGAGGTCGCAAAGACGAGCGCCAAGCGCAACAAGGGTCTGCTTGGCCGCAAGGGTCTGGCGGAGGGCGAGGGCCTTTGGATCACGCCTTGCGAGTCGGTTCATACGTTTTTCATGCAATTCGCCATCGATCTGGTGTATCTGGACCGCAGGCACCGCGTCGTCAAGGTCAGAAGCAACGTCGGACCCTGGCGTTTGTCGGCTTGCCTCGTGGCGCATTCGATTCTGGAATTGCCCTCGGGGACGGTGCGGGCCACACAAACCAGCCGCGGCGACAGGCTGGAGTTTCTGGAACAGGGTAGCGAAAATTGCCCAGCGACCGCGATCCCCGACGCAATCGGCGGTGAGCCCGTCCTATGAGGCGCATCGCCACGCTTGACGGATGGCGGGGTATCGCGATTCTGTTGGTCGTTGTCGAGCATGCCGGCTGGGAAAAGTTCGAGCATCGCCTCTGGGCTGGACTCGGCTCACTGGGCGTGGACATTTTCTTCGTCCTGAGCGGTTACATCATCACGGCACGGTTGCTCGAAGAGCTCGAAGCTACTGCGACAATCGGTCTGCGCTCGTTTTATGCCAGGCGAGCCTTGCGGATTTTCCCCGTAGTGGCCTGCTACCTGGCTGTTCTTTGCTCGCTTTCGATGTTTCTGCGCATGGACCTGCTGCCGTCGCAGGTGGCCGGGTCCTTGTTCTTCTTCCGCAACTATCAATACTCCTCGCATCCGGCGGGCATCTACACGGCACAGTTCTGGTCCTTGTCGATCGAAGAGCATTTTTATTTGTTGTGGCCGCTGACGCTTTTGCGAGCCGGCAAGAAGTGGGGCCTTTGGATCGCGGGAATTGGCGCTCCGCTCTGCGGCATGTGGCGACTCTACGACATCACGCATCCAGATGGGCCGGTCGGGCGCTGGCTGCCGGGAGCGACAACCGGGCTGCGCACCTTGCGCACCGACGCCCGCCTCGACGGCCTGCTACTCGGCTGCGCGATGGCAGTCCTACTTGAGCGTCCGGCGGTCCGCGCCTGGATTCTCCGGAATTTCCCCAAAGAGACGCCATTGCTATGCGCGACAGCGCTGGTGGTCAACGAACGTCGCGTCCATGCGTGCGCGGCGTTTACCGATTACCTGCTCATCGCCCTCATGGTCGCATCCACCCTCGTGGTTGAGGAAGGATTGGCATATAAGTGGCTCAATTCCCGGCCGCTGGTTCAGATCGGCATCGTCTCGTACAGCCTCTACGTTTGGCAGCAGGTTTTCCTTCTGCATCCCCAGGGTCGTCACCCGCTGGGATTGCTGGGCGAATTTCCGTTGAACCTGATCTCCGCATTCGCGGTCGCGGCTTGCTCCTACCGGTTTATCGAGAAGCCCGCGGCGCGTTTGGCAAGGCGTCTGCCGCAGGCTGGGCGTTCCAGAACCCATGGGCTTGCAACGGCCGAGGAGATGCTTTCGACATGACAGAAATCAGACCGGCCGAACCCTGGCGACGTGCTTGGGCCATCGCCGAATTTGCCGCGGTCGCCGTTTGCACCATCGCGTTTGCGGCCACCGCGCTGAGCATCCTGGCGGCGATGCTCGGTCCGAACTCCGCCGGAACCCATGACTTTGTCGAATACTGGGCGTCAGGGCAACTGCTTGCGCACCGCGCGAACCCCTACGACGCAGCCGCGCTGCGCGGGCTGGAGCGCTCGGCTGGCTTTCCGGTGAGCGCCCCGACGCTGATTATGGGAAATCCGCCCTCGGCACTGTTACTCGTGGTGCCTCTGGGATTCGTTGCTCCCGTCGCCGGGGAGTGGCTTTGGCTGCTGGCGCAGCTTGCCTGCCTGGTGGCTTCGGTGCAAACGATCCGAAAGCTGCTCGGCTCTCCCGGAACCCTCACGCATCTGCTGGCCTACGCCTTTGCGCCGGCGCTCTCCTGCTTGGTGGCGGGCCAGATCGCGGTCTTTCTGCTGCTCGGGCTCGTGCTGTTTCTCCGCTGGCATCGGAGTCGGCCGTTCTGGGCGGGAGCCGCGCTCTGGCTTTGCCTGTTGAAGCCGCATCTGTTCCTTCCGTTCGGCGTAGCGCTCCTGCTCTGGATCGCCGTTCACCGCAAATATCGCATTCTGGCCGGTGCGGCTCTTGCCTTGGGCGCGAGCACCGCCCTTGCCCTGGCCATCGATCCCCAGGTCTGGTCGCAGTATCGAGCCATGATGGCCGAGCAGCGCATCGACCGCATCGGCCTTCCCTGCCTGAGCACCGCCCTCCGGGACATAGTGTATCCGCACAGTTTCTGGGTGCAGTGTTTGCCGGCGGCGGCGGGCTGCGCCTGGGCCGTGGTGTATTTCTGGCCGCGCCGCGCCGTTTGGGATTGGGCGCGGCACGGTGCCTTGCTGAGCCTGGTCGCGGTGCTGGTGGCGCCGTACTCCTGGTTCATGGATGAGACCGTGCTGATTCCGGCGTTGCTCGCGGGAGCGTATGCCACCGGATCCCGCGCGCTGCTCGCCACTTTGGCGCTGATAAGCGCGGCCCTTCAAATGGCGGCCTTGCGCGGGACGACGCTTTATTCGCCGCTCTATCTTTGGACGGCGCCGGTTTGGATCGCGTGGTTTCTGGCGGCCACACGCTACAAGCCGTACCGGGCCGACGCCGCCGGACCCGAGCGCGCGCTCGAATTTTGAGTCGCGTAGAGGTGCCGAGGCAGCCACGCGGGTACGATTCATAAGCCGATACAATCTTCGGTATTGCCATTCCGATCGAAAGAGGCTGGCACACGCAATGTCCAGGATTTTGCGCTACTTCGCCATCGGGCTGCTCACGCTGATCCCCGTCGCCGTCATCGCGGCCATCGGCAGCCACGCAAATCAGAACGATTTTGTGGAGTATTGGGCGGCCGGCAAGCTATTCGCCGCGCGGGCGAATCCCTACTCCGGGCCGGAGATTCTGGCCATCGAGAAATCGCGCGGCTTTACGCCCGGCGATCCCTTGATCATGCTCAATCCGCCGTGGATCATGCCCCTGGTCGCGCCGCTGGGTTTTCTGCCGGCCATCCCCGCGCTGGTGCTTTGGATCGTCGCCTGCGCGGGCTGCATCGCCGCCTCTGTGGCGCTGCTGGAGTTGCCGGTGAAGAATCGAGGACTGGCGTTTCTCTTCGCGCCGGTCCTGGGCACCTTCATGATGGAACAGAGTTCGCCATTTCTGCTGCTGGGTTTGTCTCTCTTCCTGCGCCTGGAGCGCAGACGTCCGTTTCTGGCCGGCGCTTCGCTGGCGTTGATGGCCATCAAGCCGCATCTGTTTCTGGTCTTCTGGATAGCCCTGGCGGGCGATTGCCTCTACCGGCGGCGTTGGGCGATCGCCGCCGGCCTTGCCGCTTCGCTGACTTCGGTTTCCGGCCTGGCAACGCTGGTCGTGCCGGGAATCTGGCGAGACTATCGGGACGTGGTACGCGCGTCTACCTTGGATAAGAATGCCTACCCCACGCTGCCCTCGCTGTTGCGAGAGGCGATCGACGTCCATCGGGTGTGGATCGCGCTGGTGCCGTCGTTTCTTGCCGTAGTCTGGGGCGCGGCGTACTTCTGGCGGCGGCGAGCGGTCTGGAATTGGCGCCGGGAGGGAATGCCGGTGCTGCTCGCGACCGTGCTGACCTCGCCCTATGGCTGGATTTCCGACCAGGTGGTGCTGCTGCCGCCGGTTGCCGCGGCGCTCGATGCCGGCGCTCGGCGCTACTCGATGGAAATCTTGATCGCGATCAACTGCGCGGCCCTGCTTTGGCTCAATATCTCGTTCCGCGGCATGGTCTGGCTGCCGCTGGCGCTTTCGCTTTGGTACTTCTATGCCACCTTTAGGGTAAAACAGAGCTTACTCCAGGAAACGGCATCGGAGAATAAGTAACCGCCAGGTAACACATTTCCGCAATCAGTCCCTGTTGGCATCCGGTCCTATGCCGAAGGCGACCGCGCAGGCAACTTCGTCCGGCGGCGACGGCGCAATCGACGCCCTTACCGCGAAAACAGGAGGATTCCGGCTCAAATGTCTCGCAAAGTGAAAAATGGTTTGCGCAGTCCAGTAGGAAGGTCCGCGGCTGTGGGCCCGGCAGATTCGCCAATCTCGCTCCGCCTCCCACCTTCAGGTGAGGCATTTCCGAAAGGCTCCCGAAGCGCTCCCCCAATCGGGTAATACACTTTCATGTCATGTATACGAGCCGGAGCGAGGGTTTCCGGGCCGTGTATACAGGGGTTCACACCGGGTTGCGGGGCGTTTTGTTTAACTCGTTGAAAACACTATGCATGAGCCGATCCTCCGTTTGGCACACCGCTTGCTATATACAGGGCAACCCCAGTCAGTGGCTGGGAAATCATTCTAGGGGAGAAAATTTCAAATGAAGAACCTGATCAACAAGCTGACCCTCGCCATCCACGCAATCAAGAACGACGAAGGCCAGGACCTGGTCGAGTACGCTCTGGTTGTCGCCCTGATCGCTTTCGCCGCCACCGCGGGTATGAGCACGCTGGCCACCAGCATCAACGCCGCTTTCAACTCCATCGCCGGCAAACTGACCATCGCGTAGTTCGAGCGCCCGCCGGAACGCGGTGGGTATGGCCAAAACCAACGATATGTTCCGTTGCGGGAGAGGTAGTCGGGGAAAACTTGCCCTGTACATGCTCTCCCTGCAAAGGAACCAGACGCTCCCCCAGGGAGATTTTCCATTGACAACCCAACTTCGCGATTTTGTTCTCAACTTGCAGTGCCTGGTTCGGGAAGACGGCCAAGACCTGGTCGAATATGCCCTGCTTGTGGCACTGATCGCATTTGCGGCCACTTCCGGCATGTCGCATTTGGCCACCAGTATCAATTCGGCATTCAGTTCGATTGCCGGAAAATTGACGATCGCCTGATTCCAGTCTGAATCAACTTCGGAACGTTTCAACCTTAACCTGGGCCCTCCTGAGATGGGCAGCTGGGCTGGCCGCAAAGATCGATTGGCCGCCCTCCCCGTCTATCCTCATCCGGTTTTCTGTCGTTTCAGGGTTGCCATGCTCGCTGCGATCGTAATCCCGGTCCCGAACGAAGCCGCCGGCCCTGCGCGTCCGACCATCGCCAACGGCAAAGCCGAAGCAGTGAATCGTGTCCAATTGCAAAGCCCTCCCGGGTCGCTCCCTGGTATCCTCTACTCTCTCCGCGGCAGGTATACCGCGCTCCCATACGCCAGCGGCCACTCCGAGCCCGGGCTTCGCGCTCCGGCGCCAACCGGTGCCTCGGCGGTCTTGCTGAGGGTGGAAAGAGGAGCGTAGTCCGCCTATGCTCGCACCCCCCTATCCAAATAACAACGTTTCCATCCTCGGCATCGAAGGCGCCTGCACCGCCATCGTCTGCGCCCTCGCGTTCTGCCTTCCTCGCCTCGGCGCCTCAATCTTCAAGCTCATCGAACGCGGCTTTGGGCAGCTTGCCCGCCGCCACGCCTTGTCCGTCGCGCTGGTCGCCTTTGCGGCGCTCACGCTGCGACTGGCCCTGCTTCCGGTGCAACCCATTCCGAAGCCTTATTACACCGACGACTTCGGTTTCCTCTTCGCCGCGGAGACCTTCGCGCACGGCCGGCTCACCAACCCAACGCCCGCCATGTGGACCCACTTCGAGACCATGCACATCGACATGCGCCCCACCTACATGTCGATGTTCTTTCCCGCCCAGGGATTGGCGCTCGCCGCCGGCAAAGTGCTCTTCGGGCATCCCTGGTTCGGTCAGTTGCTCGCGATGGCGCTGATGTGCGCGGCCATCTGCTGGATGCTCCAAGCCTGGCTGCCTCCGTCCTGGGCGCTGCTCGGCGGACTGCTTGCCGTGCTGCGGCTCGGCCTGTTCAGCTACTGGATCGACACTTACACCGGTGGCGGAGCCATTGCCGCGTTGGGCGGCGCGCTGGTGCTGGGTGCATTGCCGCGGCTTATGCGCGCCCTCCGAATCCGCGATGGCGTCTTGCTGGCGATCGGCACACTGATCCTCGCCAATAGCCGGCCGTACGAAGGGATGCTGCTTTGCCTGCCGGTCGCGGTTGCCCTGGGTTTTCGGCTTTGGCGCAATTGGCCCGCCGCGCCGACGCTGTGGAAGGCAGCCGCCCTGCCGCTCCTGCTGTTGATGGCTGGAGGCGCGTGGATGGCCTACTACAACTACCGCAACTTCGGCAGCGCGCTGACTCTGCCGTACACGGTCAACCGCGCCACCTACGCCGTTGCGCCGCACTTCCTTTGGGAGCGGCCCAATCCCGTCCCGGTCTACCGTTACAAGGCGATCCACGACTACTACATGAAAGTGGAGCTGCCGGAGTTCGAAAAAATTCACAGCGCCTCCGGATTTGTGCCGCAGACCATCCTCAAAGGACTGCGAACCTTCCTGTTTTTCGCGGAATTCGCCCTGATTCCCCCGCTGATCGTGCTGCGCCGCGTCTTGCTCGACCGCCGCATCCGGTTCCTGCTGCTCTGCATGATTCCCATGACCATCGGAGTGGTCGCCGAGGCAGGAATCCGGCCCTATTACCTGGCTCCGTTCACGGCGGCGTTTTATGCGATCGGATTGCAGGCCATGCGCCATCTAAAGCAATGGGAGCCCGGCGGCCAGCCTATTGGGGCCACCATGCAGCGGCTTCTGGTAACTTTGTGCTTCGCCACTGCGGCCCTCGACGCCGCCGCGGCACCGCTCCATCTCGGCCAGCCACCCACGCCCGGCTCGGGCTGGGCCTGCGAATGCCTCGGCTCGCCGCAGTCCGGCTTACCTCAGCCAGGCGCCGAGCGGGCAAGAATCGAAGCCACGCTGGAGCGGATGCCCGGCAAGCAACTCGTTCTCGTCCGCTACGCTCCCAACCACAACGCCAGCGAGGAATGGGTCTACAACTCGCCAGAGATCGATAGCTCCAAAGTGATATGGGCGCGCGAGATGGACTCCGGCGAAAATCGGGAGGAGAATGAGAAGCAGGATCTCGCGCTGATTCGCTACTACCAAGACCGCAAGGTCTGGCTGGTGCGGCCGGATGCGATTCCGGCAACGCTCACCCCCTATTCCCTGCCCGGTAGCGAAGGGAAAGCGGCGGCTCATTCGCATTGACGTTCGCGCCGGCTCAAAGATTCGATTTTGTCCAGGTTGCCCGGGCCGTACTACAAGTCAGTCCTTTGCAGGAGTTGGAACCATGATTAACGGGAAACGAATCGCGGTTGTGATGCCGGCCTACAACGCCGAGAAGACCCTCGAACAGACAGTGCGCGAGCTGCCCGACGTTGTTGATATCAAGATCCTGGTCGATGACTCCAGCAAGGATGAGACCGCCGCGCTCTCGAAGAGTCTGGGCGTGCAGACCTTCATCCACGACGCCAACTACGGCTACGGGCGCAACCAGCAGACCTGCTACCGCGAAGCTCTTGCCGCCGGCGCCGACATCGTCGTCATGGTCCATCCGGATTATCAGTACACGCCGCTGCTGGTTTCCGCCATGGCCGGCATGGTGGCCAGCGGCGTATACGACATGGTGCTCGCCTCGCGCATCCTTGGCGGCGGCGCGCTCAAGGGCGGCATGCCGCGCTACAAGTACATCGCCAACCGCCTCCTGACCGCGTTTCAAAACATCTTTCTCGGCGTCAAGCTCTCGGAATATCACACCGGCTATCGCGCCTTCAGCCGCGAGCTGCTGCAAACGCTGCCGCTGCTTGAAAACTCCGACGACTTCGTCTTCGACAACCAGATGATTGCCCAGGCGGTGATGTTCAACTTCGCGATCGGCGAAATCTCCTGCCCCACCAAGTACTTCAAGGAAGCTTCGTCGATTAACTTCCAGCGCAGCGTCAAATACGGCCTGGAAGTGCTGGGCACGACTTTCAGCTTTGTCGCGCACAAGATGGGTTGGATTCACTCGGCCAAGTTCGACGCGACCGGCCGCAAGGTGACCCAGCAGTACTACACTAAAATCGCGCCGAGCGCATAGCACGCGACAATGACGCGGACTCTGGAATCCGTTCCCAACCCGCTAGCCTCCGAAATCTCCGGCCGATCCCGCTGGATGTACCTGGCGATCCTCTGGCTGCCGCTGTTGGCCTTCCGGATTTATCTGTTTTTTCTCTCCTCGCCGCAGGGAGACTTCATCACCTACTGGGCCGCCGGCCACCTATTTCTGACACACGGCGACCCCTACTCGGCGACCGCGACCTTCGCCATCGAACGCAGTTACGGCTGGACGCTGCCCCGGCCCTACGTCACCTTTTGCCCGCCGTGGACGCTGCCGTTGCAAAGCCTGATGGCTCTGCTTCCGTTTCACGCGGCCAAGGCAACATGGTTCGTGCTTTCGCTCCTGCTCAACGGCTTTTCCGCCGTCGTCTTCTGGCTCTACTTCGGCGGCGCGGCGCGCAAGGCATGGATCGCCCTGCTGGTCTGCCTCACCTTTCTGCCCATGGGCGGCGCGGAGCTGCTGGGGCAAATCACGCCCCTGATCCTAGCTTCGCTGGCGGCATTTTTGCTGCTGCTGCGTTCGCGCCGTTACTTCCTGGCGGGGCTGGCGATGTATGGCTTCGGTCCCAAACCGCATCTTCTCTATCTCGTCCTGCTCGCCATCCTCTGCTGGGGCGTGATGGCCCGCGCGTGGACCATCTTCGCCGGCGCTTTGCTCATCTACACTGCGGCAACCCTCGCGGCGCTCTGGATCAACCCCAACGCGCTCGGCTATTTTCATGCAACGTTTTCCGACGCCGTCGGCATCTCCAACGGCATCGGCGGCGCGCTGCGCGGCGTCTTCGGTGTGCAACATGCCTGGCTGCAAGTGCTGCCCAGCGCAGCCGGAGCCGCGTGGTTCCTCTTCTACTGGAACAAGCATCGCCGCCATTGGGATTGGCCCACGCACCTGCCACTGCTGCTGATCGTCTCCGTCTGCACCGCGCCTTATTGCTGGTATCACGACTTCATCCTGATCCTGCCCGCGTTGATTGCGCTCGCCGTCGCGGGTGGCTATCGCTATGCGGGAGTGCTGGCGGCGTACCTGGCGACGCAAGCCATCGTCATCGTCACCGTGCAGTGGTCTGTAGCCTGGATGTGCGTGGCCAGCCTGCTCTGGCTTTGCGTGTACTGGATAGGCGTGTATTGGACCGCCAGGCACAAGCTCGACCGAGCGAATCCAGTTGGCGGCGAGGTAGCCCATTCATGATCCAGCCGGCAGCGGCGGGAAACGCGCCCTCGATCGCCTTCATCGAATCGGGACTGACCCTGATCGTCGTGGCGCTAGCATTCGCGTTTCCGCGCCTGGGCTTCGCTTGGTTTCGCATGGTCGAGAGCGCTTTCGGCAAGCTGGCGCGCAGGCCAGGGTGGGCCGTCGCCTCCGTCGGCGCCACCGCCTTCCTGCTGCGCCTCGCCATTCTTCCGCTTTGCCCCATCCCCCTGCCCTTCGTGCCCGACGATTTCAGCTTTCTGCTCTCCGCGGACACCTTCGCCCACGGCCGCCTCGCCAATCCAACCCCCGCCATGTGGACGCACTTCGAGAGCATCCACATCAGCATGACGCCCACCTACGGATCGATGTATTTTCCAGCGACAGGACTGATTCTGGCCGCGGGCAAGGTGCTCGCCGGCCACGCGTGGTTTGGGCTGCTGGCGGTCACCGCGCTGATGTGCGCCGCCATCTGCTGGATGCTGCAAGCCTGGCTCCCGCCGGGATGGGCGCTGCTCGGCGGCGTCATCGCCATCCTGCGCATCGGCCTCTTCAGCTACTGGATCGACACCTACCACGGCGGCGGCTCAGTCTCCGCCCTGGGCGGAGCGCTGGTGCTCGGCGCGTTCCCGCGCCTGATGCGCCACATTCGCCTGCGCGACGGCCTGCTGCTCGCAACCGGCATCGTCCTGCTCATGCTCAATCGACCCTACGAGGGGCTGCTGCTCTGCCTGCCCGTGGCGTTTGTCCTGGGGCGGTGGACAGTCTTCGGCAAGAATCGTCCCAAGACCGAGCTGCTGATGCGCCGCGCCGCGCTGCCGCTGGCATTGGTTGTGGCGGCAGGCGCATGGCTTGCCTACTACGATTACCGCGCCTTCGGCAGCCCCACCACGCTTCCCTACACCGTCAACCGCAACGCCTACGCGGTGACCCCCTATTTCGTGTGGCAACCCGCCCGCCCCGCCCCAACCTATCGCCACGAAGCGATGCGCACCTATTACACGGAGACCGAGTTGCCTGGATATAAGCTCGTCCAGACCTTTCCCGGGTTTCTGGAATCGCTCCTCGCCAAGGTGCTGATCGCGCTGCTCTTCTTCTGCGGATTTGCGTTGGCGCCGCTGCTGCCGATGCTGCCGCGTGCGCTCCTCGACCGGCGAATGCGCTTTCTCGCCGCGACTCTGGCCTTCATGGCCGCCGGCATGCTCATCCAGATCTTTCTCTTCCCCCATTACATCGCGCCATTTACGGCCGCTTTCTACGCTGTCGGCCTGCAGGCGATGCGGCATCTGCGCCTTTGGCGCGCCGGAGGCAACGCGGTGGGTCTGGCGCTGGTACGCCTTAGCGTCGCGCTCTGCGTCCTCATGGCCGGAGTTCGGCTCTTCGCCGCGCCGCTTCACCTGCCGATTCCGGAATGGCCTCCCTCCACCTGGATTGCGTCGTGGTCCGGCCCAGGCCATTTCGGCACCCGCCGCGCTTCCGTCGAGGCTGCGCTCGAAAAACTGCCCGGAAAGCAGTTGGCCATCGTCCGCTACGCGCCCCAGCACAACGTCTTCGACGAATGGGTCTATAATTCCGCCGATCTGGATAACTCCAAAGTGATATGGGCGCGCGAGATGGACCCCTCCGGCGACGAGGCGTTGCTACACTACTATCGGAACCGAAAAACATGGCTGGTGCAACCGGATACCAACCCCGCGACAGTGATGCCGTACGCGCTGAAAACTCAGCCGCCGGGTCAAGCGAACGAGAGAACGCCATGAACAGTCCCTCCATCCTTTCAGCCGAGCGAACCATCCGGAGCGCCCATGAATCCGCCTGAGTTATCGCGCGAGCTGCCTATCGAAGCCACGGCGAAGAAGGTGAGTTGGCTGTATCTGTCGCTCATCCTAATTCCGTTGGCGATTTTCCGGATTCACTTATCGGCCCAGCCGCCTTTCCTTCATGACTTCATCACCTACTGGGCATCCGGCCATCTCTTTCTCGCCGGCGGAGAACCGTACTCCGGTCCCGCAATCTTCGCTCTCGAGCGCGCACAGGGCTGGGACCTGCCGCAACCGATGGTGCTCCTCTGCCCGCCATGGACGCTGCCGGCCGTCGCTCTCATGGCGCTCCTGCCATTTCGCCTGGCGCAGATGAGCTGGTACGCGGCATCGCTGCTGCTCAACGCCCTGTCTTCCCTCGGCCTGTGGACGTACTTTGGCGGCGCAAGAAAGCAATTCTGGATTCCGCTGCTAATTGCCCTCACCTTCATTCCCATGGGCGGAGCCGAAGTCATGGGGCAGATTACTCCGCTGATCCTCCTCTGCCTCACTGGCTTTCTGCTGGCCCTCAAATCGAAACGCCACTTCGCGGCCGGCGTACTCCTCGTCGGCCTCGGATTCAAGCCCCACCTGCTCTATCTCGTCCTGTTAGCCATCCTGTTATGGACGCTCGAAAAGCGCGTCTCAAGAATTTTCTTCGGCGCAATCGCCGCCTACGGAACGGTAACCGCGGCCACCATCCTCTTCAATCGCAACACCCTCGGCTACTTTCGCCACAGTTATTCGGCGGCTATCGAAACTCCCTGCGGCATCGGCTATGTGCTGCGCAGTTTCTTTGGATTGCAACACGCCTGGCTTCAGTTCGTGCCGTCGCTCATCGGCCTCGCCTGGTTCGTCCGCTACTGGATGCGGCATCGGCGCCACTGGGATTGGCCAACGCACCTGCCCCTGCTGCTGATCGTCTCCGTCTGCACCTCGCCCTATTGCTGGTACCACGACTTTATCCTGATCCTGCCGGCTCTGGTCGCGCTGGCCATCCACGGAGCCTACCGCAAACCGTTCGTCCCAGCGGCATACTTCGCGGTGCAGGCGACGGTCGTTTTCGCCTTCAACCTATCCATGGCGTGGATGTGCGTCTTCAGCCTGCTATGGATCCCGTTTTATCTCACGGCCAGGGCCAACCGGTTTCGATTCGGCGCAATACCGCGCCAACATGCGGAAATGCGAGCCTGACCCGATGGAGCGACGATGACGTTGGTATCCAGGCTCGAAAAAGGCCGCAAGTTATGGCCGGAATGCGCCGCGCTCGCGCTCTATGCCGCCATCGTGGCATACGCCATTCCCTTTCATGAGCCATGGGCCGATGAGGCGCAGGCATGGCAGTTGGCCAGAAGCCTCCCTCTTGGATCGCTCTTTGCCAACCACATTCGCTATGAGGGTTCGCCCGGCCTCTGGCATCTGCTGCTCTGGATCATGATCCGTTGCCACGTTTCCTACGCCGGCCTGCATTGGATTTGCGGCGCGATCTCGGTGCTCTCGACGGCAATCCTTCTCTTCAAAGCGCAGCTGCCCCGCTATCTGCGGCTTACGCTGCCCTTCACCTGCTTTCTGCTCTTTCAATACCCGATCGTCGCGCGGAACTACACGCTGGCCCCGCTGTTGTTCTTCCTCCTCGGCTGGCAATGGAAGCGCAGCCCGTGGCGGGTTGCGCTCCTGCTGGGCCTGCTGGCCAATCTCGCGCTGCACAGCGCGGCCATCGCCTGCGGTCTGGCGCTTGTGTACGCCATCGAGCAGTTTCGCGCCGGCAGCCTGCGGGCGCGCCACTCGCGCCGCGCTCTGCTCTCCGCCGCCTGCATCTTCGCTTGCCTGTCTCTCTTCGCGTTATGGACGGCATGGCCGCCGGACGACCTGCTCCTCTCCCGAGCGCGCGGCGAGTCGCGCCCAGTCGTCATTGACGCCATCGCATCCCTCGTTCTCGGCATCGGCGAACCCTGGATACTCGCAGGTCCCTTCTGGATCGCCATCGCTTGCTGGTTCTATGCAAGACGAGCCCTCGTGTACCTGATTCCGATTCTGTTCTTCGGCGTTTTTTCCGGGATCGTCTTCTTTCGCTGGTGGCACCTGGGACTGGCGATTCCGCTGTTGGTCGCCCTGCTCTGGATTGCGCCCAACCCACCTCAAGATGCCCAGCCATCGCGCAGCCCGCGGTGCGCGCAAGCCGGCGCCGCCGCCATGATCTTCCTGATCGCTGTGCAGATCTACTGGGCCGGATACGCACTCCGGTACGACCGCTTTCACGCCTATTCGCCGGACCTCGCCACAGCCGAGTATCTCAAGCCCTTCGTGCGCCAGGGCGCGGCCATCGCCGTCACCTATGTGGATGAAGACGACATACGCGCCTACTTGTCGGTAGGCTTGCAGCCGTACTTCGGCCGCAAACTCTTCGCCAACCAGCCAGACGATTTCTGGTCCTGGAGCGAGAGCAATCCCACCGAACGCAACTTCAACGCGCTCCTCCCATCGCACCCGCGAGTCGTCGTAGTTTCAGCCAATCCACGCGGCGGCCGTCCCGTCGATCTTCAGAATCCGAAGCTGATCCGGCTCCAGCACGACGGCTACACGCTTGCTCAAACCTTCTGCGGATCGATGCCGGCCCGCGACGAATTGGAGACTACGGATTGTTATCTCGTGTTCCAATACGCTGGCCGAGCCAAATGACTTTGCGTGGCCGCTCGCGCCAGGCACGCGCCACGAAAGCCCGCCCGCGACAGTCGCTCACTAGCGAACGTAAACTTGAAATTCTCCGTACGTGGCGGCGAGCCTGTAGCCCTTGATGAGAGACTCAACTGCTCCGATAATCTCTCTCTGCCCGCTGCGCCGGCCATGCCGCCACACTTCCTCGTCAAGTTGCAGATAGGCTTCCTTTTGCCGGTCGTATAGGACGACGGCCGGTCTGGCAATGAGTAGGCGACGAGCCTCTTCCTTCGCAAAGCCATCATTCACCACATCGATGTTGTGGGAGCCAGTCGCAGTCGGGTATCGGCGATCCGACAGAGTGTAGAAAATCGACATCTCTGGATAGGTGAAAATCGTGTCTCCCGGCGTTGAGTTCGCGCGAATAATCTTAACGGCTCCGTCGACGAAATCGACGGTGGCTTTGGGAAGTACAAGTCCATTCAGTTGAGGGAGCGTCGAAGTAGAGCCCGCGGACAAGACGGACGGCTCCCCGACCCACCCAAAATAGAAGGGCATACTCATCTTTGACGAGGTCGCGGCGGCAGTTACAAAACCGAACGCGCCGTAGAGCAGAATGCGCCCGGATTTTCTCATCCCATCCAGAGCCGCCGCCAACAGCAGACCCAGTCCGGGCAGCAGAATCGTCTCAATAGCGGGAAAGGACAACCAGAGCATCACAGCCACGGAAAACGAAACCGCGGCGCAATTCGCAATCTGAGCCTGCCTTTGCGTCAGCCTGCCCAAAAGACACTGAACTGCGCTCTTGATCGCAATCAGGCAGAGCGCAAACTCCGCGAAATAAATGATCCAAGTCGTAGTTCTGCCCAAATGGAAAGGAAGTCCCGCGCGAGTCGCATAGCAAAGACCCACTCCTGCCAAGACGCAGGCCACGAGCAGAGCGAACACGACAAGAACAGCTCTCAGCCGTCCGCCGTCCACCTCTCTGCTTCCAGCGTCTCGGCCTATTCCGAGCCAGGATCGGTCCAAGGCGGCCAAGGTCAAGCCCAGCGCTAGGACTCCCAGAATCACCGGCAGCGGGGAATAGCTCGCGATCAAAAGGGCGCGCAGGAAAAAGTCGCTTAGGTGTCCAGCCTTAGCCGCCGGTCCCTTGACAAAAACCATCGTGAGAAAAGCGTGAAGGATACCGAGATGAGCGAGCCAGAGTAGAAGCATGCCCGCAGGAACTGCCCAGCCCGTAAGGAAGCTCAATCCCCACGGAACAGCCCTCTTGAAACCGCCAAGCCTCCAAAGGATAGACCCTACGGCGACAGGAACGATGACCGTCGCACCCAAGCCAACGGTCTGCTTCGTCGCAAAGCTGAGGCCGGCAAAAAAGCCCGCAATGAGCGAAAACGCGATTAACCCCCTCATGTTTCGTCCCTGGTCGATCGCAAAACTTGCGGCATAACCGCTGATCATCGCCATGAATATGGCGTCGTGGTTGTACGAACACAAGGGATCCGAGAGCTCGGCGGTGGAAACGACCATGGTCGCGACCGCCGCGAATACGGCATGCTGAATCCTGAACATACGCTTGAGCCAAAGGAAAAGCAGCAGCGCCATCGAGACCCGCTCGACTACCGCGGCCGCGCGAAGCACGACAAGACGGTCCCCGAAGGTCGCAAGCAAAGCCGCCGACTTGAAGATATTCAGCGGCGTCGAGGCGGTGAAGTAATCCCGGTAGGGCCACAAACCCGCCAGAAACGCCGCTCCGCCCCCATACTCGCCATCGCCGGAACGAATTCCAAGGAAACGATTCCAGAACATCGAGTAATACAGCACCGTCGGAACAACAACCGCCAGCGCTCCGAGCCAGGTCGCGCGCACAAACAGGCGACCTCCACTCCTGCCCATCGGGGCTTCGATAGCTTCCATTCAAAACCTCGTGTTTCTGCCAGTATAGAGCGGGCTTCAAAGATGCGGCGCATCCGGCAGCTCAAGGGAGTCGACCGAGGCCATGGCGCTCATGTCTCGTCATCCCAGGAAGCCCCTTGCGTTTTGCCCGATCGCGCCCGGTCCATAGCCATGCCAAGCGGCAGTCCTGCGAATCCCCTCATCCAGCCCAACGCATTGCCGCAATCCGAGCAGCGCCTGCGCCTTGCGCGTACTCGGCACATACTGCCGCGGCGGCGCGGCGGCGTCCCGCTCCTGCGCAATCTCAATCGCGCCCCGCGACCCCAGCGCGCGGCGAACCGCAGCCGCAAGCTCCGCGATGCTGAGCGCCTCTTCCGACCCCACGTTGAACGCCTCCATCGAAGGAGCGCGCAGCAGCATCGTCCACAGCCAGATCGCCAGATCGGCGGCGTAGATATACGACCGCATCGGCGTCCCGTCGCCGCCGATGCGAATCGCCTCTCCGCGCATCGCGTCGCGCAGAAAGTTGCCGATGGCAAAATGCGCGTCGAGCGGCAGATGCGGCCCCACAAAGGCAAAGCAGCGGGCGATCTTGCACTCCATCCCATGCTTTGCCGCATACAGCCCGCAGAGCAGTTCCGCCGCGCGCTTGCCCTCGGCGTACACCGAGCTGGCCTTCAGCGGATCGGGCGCGCCGGCGTAGTCCTCCGGCAGATGCGAGATACCGGCCGGCTGCTCTCCATACACCGCTCCCGAGCTGGTGAAAAGAAACTTCCGCGTCCCATGTCTGGCGGCAAACTCCAGCGTCCGCTCCGTGCCCCGCACAATGGTCTGGAGCATCGCCAGCGGACTCTCCGCCGCCTGCTTCCCGGTCGCCTCCGTAGCCGCGTGAATCACATAGTGGAACTCCGCGCCGTCAAGCCCCGCCGGCAACGCAAAGTCCCGCACGTCGCCAGCCACCAGCGTCAGCGCCGGCTCCTCAACCAAATGCGGACACTTCACCGCAAACGCCGCCGGATCCCGCGTCAGCACCGTCATCCGCGCCCCCAGATCGAGCGCGCGGTTGCTATGCAGAAAGCTCTCCACCATCCAGCAGCCAAAGAACCCCGTGCCGCCAGTAACGAATATCCGCCGCCCCCGCAACTCATCCCATAGCCCGCACGTCTGGGCAAGAATCAGTTCCAGATCGATCGTCCCAATCGGCGCGGCCATATCTGCTCCTGTGGTCTACGGCTCGGAATTCCATCCCATCGTTTCATAGGGGACGAAAGCGGCGATTCGCATATCTTTCGAGCCTGCGCCGTTTCCGATCCCGCTCCGGGAGTTACGGGCGTCGTCCCGCGGGTGTCGTCCCATGGCTGTCATGAGGATATCCCCACCCGGTTATGATAACGTCGCTTCGTCGAAGCCAATCTCTGGAGCAGCCTACGAAGTTTTCCGCCTCAGATTCCCATGCGCCGCCTTTGGCCCCAGCAACTGAGCGCGGCGACCGGACCGCCCTTGAAGTGCCTGAGGCGGAGAATAAGGCTCACTACCCCGCGCTGGACGGCCTGCGGGCAGTCGCGGTCCTGATGGTTTTCTTGAACCACTACTTCGACGTTTTTCCCGGCGCCGCTGTGCTTGACACCATCGGCTACACGCTCATTGACCTCTTTGCCGGGCTGTTGATTCTTCTCTCATTGACTCCGGGCAGCGATTTCTACCGGCCGTTGGCCCTCAAGCCGCTCCGCCGCCTCGGCCAGATCAGCTACGGCTTCTACGTTTTCCACGACATTCCGCACAGTGCTTATACCTGGCTCGTGCTGCGCCTCAACCTTCCCGCGCCCAGACTGGCCCTGCCGATCGTCGCTTTTTTGGGAACGATCTCCCTTTCGTATTTGAGCTTCCGCTTTTATGAGACGCCCTTTCTCCGACTCAAGCGCCGCTTTACCAACGAGTCGCCCGGAGAGTTGCCAACCCTGAGTCTCCGCGAAGGTAACCAAAAAGTGGCGTGACCCAAGTGCGCAAAGTCTGAAACACTAATGGCGCGCACCCCTCATTCCAAACCGTCGTTTGGGCGAATTCTTCTTGTGCGCGGCAGGAGCCACTCTTGAGAACGGTCAACATCGGCAATCGGCTCGTCGGGGCTGCCCAGCCTTGCTTCATCGTTGCGGAGATCGGCATCAACCACAACGGCGACGTTCAACTGGCCAAGCGGCTCATCACCGTTGCCGCCGCGGCCGGATGCGACGCTGTGAAGTTCCAGAAGCGAACGCCGGAACTCTGCGTACCGGCGGCCCAACGCCATGTCATGCGCGAAACTCCCTGGGGCTATATCTCGTACATGGAATACCGCGAAAAAGTGGAGTTTGGCCTGGAAGAGTACCAAGAGATCGACGCCTACTGCCGCGAGCTGGGCATCCTCTGGTTTGCCTCCTGCTGGGACAACCCATCCGTAGACTTCATTCAGCAATTCGATGTGCCGTGTTACAAAATCGCCTCCGCAACCATGAACGACGCAGAACTCTTGCTCCACACGCGTAGCGCTGGCAAGCCGGTCCTGCTGTCGACCGGCATGAGCTGCATGGACGACGTCGATCGCGCAGTCAACATACTGGGCAAGGAAGATCTGGTCATCCTTCACGCCGTAAGCACCTATCCCGCCGCATACGAAGAGCTGAATCTGCGCGCCATCGTCACACTCCGGGATCGCTTCGACATACCGGTAGGCTATTCGGGCCACGAAACCGGCATCGCCTCGAGTGTGGCCGCAGTCGCCCTCGGCGCCTGCGTGATCGAACGTCATATCACCATGGACCGGGCCAGTTGGGGCTCCGATCAGGCGGCCTCTCTTGAACCCAACGGCATCAATCGGCTCGTGCGCGACATCCGGCTGGTAGAGAGAAGCATGGGATCGGGCGAAAAGACAATTGCCGAGCGAGAGCTGCCGATCATCGCGCGGCTGAGGCGTAAAAACGGATGACTCCAGCACTCGATGCAATTCGCGCCGTTGCTATGGACGTCGATGGCGTGCTCACCGACGGCTCATTCCTGTGGGGACCTCACGGCGAAGAGTTCAAGAGATTTTGCTTCGCCGACTCGACGGGAATTCGCATCGCCATGCGCTCCGGCATTCGGATTGCCCTGATCTCGGGCGATTCCAGCGAAGAGGGCAAGGCCCTGGTGCAGCGTTACGCGGACCGGCTTGGAATCGCCGATGTCTACAAGGGATGTCAGAACAAAGAGGCCGCCGTTCGAGAATTCGCTCAGAGACATCAACTTGAGCTTTCGGCGGTCTGTTTCGTCGGCGACGACACGATCGACATCCCCGCCATGAAGATCGTCGGGGTGGCTGTCGCCCCGGCGGATGCGCAAGCGGCGGCGAAGTCCGTAGCCCAATGGGTCACACAACAAAACGGCGGCAATGGAGCCGTGCGAGAAGTGATGGACGCGATTGTGACCAGTAGCGAAACGAATGCCGCCGCGGGGGGTGCCTGACATGGCCGCTCAGGTCAAGCTCTCCGACTATGTTATGAACTTCCTCGCCCGCGAAGACGTCCGGAACGTCTTCATGCTGGCTGGCGGCGGCGCAATGCACCTCAACGATTCCCTCGGCCGATGCGCGGGCCTCAATTACATCTGCAATCTTCACGAGCAGGCCGTTGCCATTGCCGCCGAAGCGCATGCCAGAGTTACGAATCGGCTCAGCGCCGCCCTGCTCACAACCGGCCCAGGCGGCACCAACGCGGTCACCGGAGTGGCCGCCGCGTGGCTGGATTCAACTCCAGTCATTTTCATCTCCGGACAAGTCAAGCGGGCCGATCTCAAGCGGGACTCGGGAGTTCGCATACTGGGCGTGCAGGAAATCGATATCGTCTCGATCGTTCAGCCCATCGCCAAGTACGCCGTAACCGTCGATGACCCTCAAACCATTCGCTACCATCTGGAAAAGGCCGTTTATCTCGCGCGAACGGGAAGGCGCGGGCCCGTCTGGATCGATATTCCACTCGACGTGCAAGCGGCGCAAATCGATCCTGAATTGATGGTTGCGTTCTCGGCAACTTCTGAGATCGAGAAAACTCAAACTTCGCAATCGTCGGTTCAGGATGTGCATCGGCTCGTCCATCTGCTCAACAGCTCAGAGCGGCCGGTCATCGTGGCTGGGAACGGGATTCGCGGCGCGGGCGCCGAGGCCGTCTTTCTGGAGGTCGCCGACGCTCTCGGCGTGCCGATTCTCACCACTTGGCTGGGGTTCGATTTGATCCCGGACTCGCACCCGCTGAACTTTGGCCGCCCCGGATCGCTTGCCCCACGCGGAGCCAACTTCACACTGCAAAATTGCGATCTGCTCCTGGTTGTCGGTTCGCGGCTGGATATGGCCATGACCGGCTACGCGCACGAAAGGCTTGCCCGTGCTGCCGTCAAAATCATGGTGGACATCGACCCCGCCGAAATTCGGAAAATGAAGACGCCGATTCACCTCCCGATCGTTGCGGACGCCAAAGATTTCCTGACCCAGTTAAGAGACCAATTGCCCGGCGTAAAGTGCCATAGCTGGCAGCCCTGGATAGAGAGATGCGCCGAGTGGAAGCGGCGCTATCCGCTGGTGCTCGAGCAACACCGGAAGATGCCGGATCACATCAGCATGTACCACTTCTCCGAGGCGCTGAGCGACGCGCTCGAGCCGGGAGATGTTATCGTTCCCGGCAGTTCCGGCTTTGCGATCGAGATATTTCTGCTCTGCCTCAAGATCAAGCGGAACCAGCGCTGCTTCCACAATCGCGGGACCGGCTCGATGGGTTTCGCGCTTCCGGCCGCCATTGGCGCCGCCGTAGCTTCAGGACGCCGCACGATATGCGTCGACGGCGACGGAGGCTTCCAGATGAATATCCAGGAGTTGGCGACCGTCGAACGGCTCAGGCTCCCGATCAAATGCTTCGTTGCCAACAACGACGGCTATGCTTCCATCCGAACCTCGCAAAACGGGTACTTTCATCGGCTGGTGGGCGCGGATCGAACCAGCGGAGTTACCCTGCCGGATTTGGGAAAAGTAACTCAGGCCTATGGGCTACCCTTCGTGAAAATCGAAGACAAAGCGGACATGCAAACTCAGATTCGGGAGGTGCTGAATTGGGACGGACCAGTGATTTGCGAAGTTACGGTGGCTCCCAACGAGGAGCGCATTCCGCGAGCCGCTTCTTATATCAAGCCGGATGGGTCGATGGGTTCGAAACCGTTGGAAGATCTCTATCCTTTCCTCGACCGCGACGAGTTCCTGGCGAACATGCTCATTCCTCCATTGGAGGAATAAGCCGGCCTATTCGCTGAAGTTCCAAAACGCGAGTTACGATCGCGAGCCGTAAATGAAACCGGCATTGCCGTTCGACAAACGAATTGACGGAAAGTTATTTCTATGACCGACCAATCCATTTCGCCGAAAACCGTCTCGATTGTCACCCCCTGCTACAACGAGCAGGACAACGTGCGCAACCTCTACAACCAGGTGCGCGCGGTCATGCTAGGCATCGGCAAGTATCGCTACGAGCACATCTTCATCGACAACAGCTCCAGGGACGCAACGGTCGCGATTCTGCGCGAGATCGCCGCGGAAGATGAGAACGTTAAGATCATCGTGAACTCGCGCAACTTCGGCCATATCCGCTCGCCCATCCACGCGCTGTTTCAGGCGCGCGGAGACGCCGTCATCAGCATCGTCGCCGACCTGCAGGACCCGCCGCCGATGATCGCCGACTTCCTTCGCGCCTGGGAGCATGGCGCCTACTGCGCGCTCGGCATCAAGCGCACCAGCGAAGAGAATTCGCTGATGTTCTGGCTGCGCAAGCAGTACTACAAAGTTGCCGACCGGCTATCGTCGATCGAGACCATCCAGAACTTCACCGGCTTTGGCCTCTACGACCGCAAGGTGATCGAGTTGGTGCGTTCCTTCGACGACCCCTATCCCTACTTCCGCGGCATGATCGCCGAAATCGGCCTGCCTACGGTCAAGCTTCTCTACGACCAGCCGGCGCGCAAATTCGGCATTACCAAGAACAACTGGTACACGCTCTACGACATCGGCATGCTGGGGATCATCAACCACTCCAAAGTGCCGTTGCGGCTAGCCGCCTTGGCAGGGTTCATCGGGGCGGGCATCACGTTTCTGGTGGCGCTGGTTTACCTCGTGTTGAAACTGCTCTTTTGGTACACCTTCAGCTTCGGCCTCGCGCCCATGCTGATCGGCATCTTCTTCGTCTCCTCGCTGCAACTGCTCTTCCTCGGCATTCTCGGCGAGTATGTGGGCGCGATCTATACGCAAGTGCAGAAGCGCCCCTACGCCGTGGAGCTGGATCGCGTCAACTTCGAGCATCCACCCTCGTTGCCCAAGCCCGATGCCCAAGGCTCGCACCCGTGAGAGATTCGCAGTCGCGCGTGGCCCGGTTGCGGCGAGCTATCGCCGGCCACATTCCGCCTGGCCAGTTCTTCCGCTACGTCCTAGTCGGCGGATGGAACACCGTCTTCGGCTACGGCTGTTTCTTCCTGATGAATCGCTGGCTGGCCACCCTCATGCCGGCGTATTCCTATCTCGCCGCCAGTCTGGTCTCAAGCCTGATCGCGATCACGGTAGCATTCCTTGGCTATAAGTGGTTCGTCTTCCGCACCCAAGGCAAGTATCTCCGCGAATGGCTCCGTACTCTCGCCGTCTACAGCGGAAGCATCGTCTTTTCCACGCTCGCGCTGGCTCCACTGGTCTGGCTAATCCGTCGCACCACCCACTGTCAGACCCAGGCCCCTTACCTTGCCGGCGCGGCCGTTGCGGTGGCGAATGTAGTTTTCAGCTTCTTCGGTCACCGGCACTTTTCCTTCCGCAAGAGACCTTCGGCAAGCGAAGCTCCAAAGCCGCGGAAGTCACAGCACGGATAACACCGGCGGACCGGCATCCTTCGCTCGCGCCAGGAAGGCATGGATCGTCTCCGCCATATAATCCAGCATTGGCTCGCTAAGTCCAGGGTAGATGCCGATCCAGAAGACATTGCGCATAATGTAATCGGTGTTGGGCAATTCGCCGATCACCCGGTAAGTCGCCTCCGCATAAGCCGGCTGCCGCAGCAGATTGCCGCCGAACAAGAGCCGCGTCGCAATCTTCTTCGACTCGAGCTCCTGAATCAGTTGGTCGCGCGTAAACCCCGCATTCTCGCGAACGCCAAGCGCAAAACCGAACCAGCTTGGATTGCTCCCAGCCGTCGCTTCCGGCAACATCAGAAACTCCTCCGCGCCGCGCAGTTTCCCCAGGAGATAGGCGAAGTTATCCCGTCTCGCCTGGATGAACCCCGGCAACTTATCCAGTTGCGCCAGTCCGAGAGCCGCTTGCATGTCGGTCGGCTTCAGATTGTACCCAATATGCGAGTACGTGTACTTATGATCGTACCCGCACGGCAGCGTTCCCAATTGCCAGTCGAAACGCTTGCCGCAGGTATTGTCTTTGCCCGGCTCGCACCAGCAATCCCGCCCCCAGTCCCGGAACGACTCGGCCAGCACCTGAAGCTGCGGAGAGTTAGTCAGCACCGCGCCGCCCTCGCCCATCGTGATATGGTGCGCGGGATAAAAACTCAGCGTCGCCAGATCGCCGAACGTACCCACCTTTTGCCCGTTGTACTCGGCCCCCAGCGCATCGCAGCAGTCTTCAATCATCCATAACTTATGCTGGCGCGCAAAGCGCATCAGCGGTTCCAGATCGAAGGGATTGCCCAGCGTATGCGCAACCATAATGGCGCGCGTCCGATCGCTCAGCGCGTTCGCAAGCTGCTCCACGTCGATCTGCAGCGTGGGCAGAGTCACGTCCACAAATACGGGCACCAGATTGTTCTGCAGAATCGGATTGATCGTCGTCGGAAAGCCCGCCGCCACGGTGATGACCTCGTCGCCCGCCTGCAACCGCCGGTCGCCGAGCTTCGGCGAAGTCAGGCACGACAAAGCCACCAGATTGGCGGATGAGCCGGAGTTGACCAGCGACACGCCGCGTACTCCCAAAAAGCGCGCCAGCTTCTTCTCAAACGCCCGAGCGAAGCGCCCGGTCGTAAACCAGCCATCAAGCGCCGACTCGACCACCGCCTGCATATCCGCCGCGTCGATCACTTTGCCCGAGACAGGCACGGCCGATTCCCCCGCCGCAAACTCTCGTTCCGGAAAAGCCTCGGCATGATAGTCCGCCGTAAGTTCCAGAATTTGTTGACGAAGTAGGTCCGCGCGGCCAACCATCGTGCAGGAACTCCCTTTTGCGCGCGTGGGGCGCGTCCCGATCCGGTATGCTGTTGCTCGAATCATATCGCATCCTTCGGGCGAAACAGCGACACGGAAGTGGGACAAGAATGAAGGTAGTTATCCTGGCCGGCGGACTTGGCACTCGCATCAGCGAGGAGACGACAGTGCGTCCCAAGCCCATGGTGGACATCGGCGGCCATCCCGTGCTCTGGCATATCTTGAAGATGTACTCGCAGCACGGCATCTTCGACTTCGTCATCTGCCTCGGCTACCGCGGCTACATGATCAAGGAGTACTTCGCCAACTACTTCCTGCACACCTCGGACGTGACCTTTCACATGCCCGAAAACCGCATGGAAGTTCACGGCAATACGACCGAACCCTGGCGCGTCACACTCGTCGATACCGGAGAACGCACCGGCACCGGCGGCCGCATCAAGAGAGTCGCCGATTACATCCGCAACGACGAGCTCTTTTGCCTCACTTACGGCGACGGCGTTTCGAACGTGAACATCGCCGCGTCCATCGAATTTCATCGCAGCCACGGCGAACTCGCGACGCTGACCGCCGTCCAACCGACAGCGCGATTCGGCCTTCTGGACATCGAAGGTACGCGGATTCAAACGTTTCGGGAGAAAGAAGTGGGCGACGGCGGATGGGTCAATGGAGGCTTCTTCGTCCTCTCTCCCAAAGTGCTCGACTACATTCCGGACGATCCAACGTCGACCTGGGAACGCCAACCGCTGGAGCGGCTCGCCACCGAAGGCCACCTGCACGCCTACCGCCATTACGGCTACTGGCAGCCCATGGACACCATGCGCGATAAGCAGTTGCTCGATGAACTCTGGGCCTCGGGACGGGCGCCATGGAAAACCTGGTGACCCAGTCCCCACGCAACGCACCCTGGCGCGGAGTCCGCGTCTTCGTCACCGGCCACACCGGCTTCAAGGGCGGCTGGCTCGCGCTTTCCCTTGCCCGGCAAGGAGCCATCGTGCGCGGTTACGCGCTGGCGCCCTCCACATCTCCCAGCCTGTTTGAAACAGCCCGCATCGCCGAGACCGTCGAAGACCTGCGCGGCGACATTCGCGACCCCGCGCCGCTGGTCGCCGCCATGCGGGAGTTCGCTCCGGAAATTGTCTTCCACCTTGCTGCGCAGCCCTTAGTGCGGCTTTCCTATGCCGACCCCATCGGCACCTACGCGACCAATGTGATGGGCACGGCGCATCTTCTGGAGGCCGTTCGCAACACCCCCTCGGTACGAGCCGCCGTCGTTGTCACCTCCGACAAGTGCTACGAAAATCGCGAGTGGCACTGGGGCTACCGCGAGTCCGACCCACTCGGCGGCTACGACCCCTACAGCAGCAGCAAAGCCTGCGCCGAGCTTGTCTGCGCCGCGTACCGCCAATCCTTCTTCAGCTCGCCCGCTCCCGCCAAAACGCTGCTCGCCACCGTCCGCTCCGGAAACGTCATCGGCGGAGGCGATTGGTCGCAGGACCGGTTGATCCCCGACCTGATCCGCGGCTTCCTTGCGCAAGAGCCGGTCTTGATTCGCCGCCCCGGCTCCATTCGCCCCTGGCAACACGTCCTCGAACCCGTCGCCGGCTACCTGGCCCTCGGCGCGCGGCTGCTTGCGGGAGAATCGTCCCTCGCCACCGCCTGGAACTTCGGTCCCTCGGACGACGACGCCTGGCCGGTGAGCCGCATCGCCGACGTCATGGCTCACAGATGGGGCAACGGCGCGTCCTGGGCCGTCGATCCCGCTCCGTCAGTCCACGAGGCCACCCACCTGAAGCTCGACGCCGGCAAAGCTCGCGCCGAACTCGGCTGGCGCCCGCAACTCCGGCTTCAATCCGCCCTCGCATGGATTGCCGACTGGTATCGGGCATGGCAAGCCTGCGCGGACATGCAGGCCTTCACCCTCAACCAGATCGCCGAGTACGAGGCGCTTTCGCAAGATTGAGTCCCCAAACAGCGCCAATTCTGCTCTTACCGCCGGTATTTCTCAGGGTAGAATCGTGGGGCGGTATCCAAAGGACGCACTTCAAAATGCCCGACATCGATGACAAATTCAAGAGCAGAGTCGCCTTTACGCTGTTGACCGTCACGGCGATTGCCCTTTCGCTCGGACTGATCTGGATCGGCCGCGTCATCTTCCTGCTGCTTTTTGCCGCCGTCATCGGCGCCGTTCTGCTCACCACCGTTTCCAACTGGCTGCACACCCGCCTCAAGATCAAGCAGGGGCCGGCGCTGGTGCTGTTTCTCGTCTCGGCCGTGGCTATCGCCGGCCTGCTCATCTGGATTCAAGGGCCGAACACGGTCGCCCAGTTCGCCGCTCTCGAAGTGGAGTTGCCCCTTGCGGCCCATAAGCTGCTCGCCCAGGTGCAGAGCCAACAGTGGGGCCAATGGCTGCTCCGCCAGTCGCCCGGCTCCGGTCAGGTGGCCGATGGCTTCAGCTTCGCCATCACCCGCATTGGCGGCATCGTGGTCAGTTCCGCAACCGTGCTGGCCGGACTCGTCATCGTTCTCAGCCTCAGCATTTACTTCGCCTCCGAGCCGGGCCTCTACTACAACGGACTCCGCCGCGCCTTCCCGGCCGCTTACCGCGACAAGCTCGATGCCTGCACGGCCAGCATTGCCGGAATTCTGCGCTGGTGGGTGCTGGCCAAGCTCATTTCCATGTCCATGGTTGGCATCCTGATCGGCATCGGATTGTGGATTGTCGGCGTCCCGCTGGCCGGGACACTGGGCTTCATCGCCGCCGCATTGACCTTTATTCCCAATGTGGGACCGCTGGTCGCGGTGATTCCCGCCGCACTGCTGGCTCTGGCCACGAGCCCCGCCACAGGCCTCTTGACGCTGCTGGTCTTCGCCATCGTCTTCACCCTGGAAGGCTACGTCGTCACGCCCCTGCTCGAGCGCAACATCGTCCGCCTGCCTCCGGCGCTCACGCTGGTCATGCAACTGCTCTTGGCCGCCGTGGCCGGACCCGTCGGAGTGGCGCTCGCCGCGCCCATCGCCGCCGCCATTCTCGGCGCGCTTTCCGTCCTGATTCCGCAGGCACCCCAAGTCGCGGTCCTGCCGGAAAATCCAGCGAAGGCAATCGAGACGGCAAAAACCGCCTAGACTCTGAAGTCTCGAGTCCCGAGTCTCAAGTCCCTTTCACCGATCTTGTCATCCTGAGCGTAGCGAAAGACCTGCTCTTTGTCATCCTGAGCGCAGCGAAGAACCTGCCCTTTGTCATCCTGAGCGTAGCGAAGAACCTGCTCTTTGTCATCCTGAGCGCAGCGAAGAACCTGCTCTTTGTCATCCTGAGCGCAGCGAAGAACCTGCTCTTTGTCATCCTGAGCGCAGCGAAGGATCCGCTTTTCCGCGATTTACGCTTAACCTCACCCTCCGGATACCGCAACGAATTTCCGGCTCGGGACGCTAGTCTTTACTTCGCCGATCGCCGCTCCCCAGAAGACGGACAAAAGCGGGATCGCGGGCCGAAAGCCCGAACGATAACAACGCCGAACCGAACCGCGTCGTCCCTTCGCCTTACTTTTCCCGCGCAACCACGAAATCCGGCACCCAAAGCAGCGCCCGCTAGAACTCCGAATCCTCGATCGGCGCAAGCGCTTCCCGGCCCAGCTCCGCATAACGATCCGCCGCCTCCATCGCGTATGCGACCGATCCATTGCGATGCAAAATCTCCTGCACCTGCTCGCGAGTCGTGCGCGCGAATCCGCCATCTTCAAGCACGCGATGGATGATCTCCCGGTCGGCCAGCGTTCCGTGCTCCAGCGCATGAATCACCGGCAATGTCGTCTTGCCCTCGCGCAGGTCGCTGGCTACCGGCTTGCCAAGCACCTCTTCCGTCGCCGTCAGGTCCAGCACATCGTCCACAATCTGAAACGCCAATCCGACAAATCGGCCATAGCTGGCCAGCGCATCCTCCTGCTCGGCATCCGCCCCGGCGAGCGTCGCCCCAAGTTGCATCGAAACCGAGAACAGACAGGCCGTCTTGCGGAAGATCAGTTCGTAATACTCATCCTGCGAGATGGCGCGCCCAAGCGTCTGAATCTGAAGCAGTTCTCCCTCGACCATCTGCTGCGTCAGGCTGATCAGCAGGTCCAGCACCTTGAAGTTGCGCTCTTCCAGTGCAATATGAAAGGCCTGCATATAGAGCCAGTCCCCAGCCAGAACGCATTTCTCATTGCCCCAGGTGGTGTTGGCCGAGGGCCGCCCGCGCCGAGTGTCCGCCCCGTCAATGATGTCGTCGTGTACCAGCGTCGCCGTATGCACCAGTTCGACCACCGCGCCCAGCCGGATCATCCCCGAACCGCTGTAGCCCAGGCAGCGCGCCGCCAGCAGCAGCAGCGACGGCCGGATGCGCTTGCCGCCCCCCACCCGCAGGTATTCGGCAATCTCCGTGATCGTCTCCACGCTTGAAACCGCGTCGCGGCCCAACTCGCGCTCAATGGCCGTCAGGTCTTCGCGCAGAAGATCGAAGACTTCCCGGGCCGTCGCTATTGCCAGAGTGCTCAAAGTGTCTTCAGTTCCTGCGCTTTCTTCGTCCAAGCCAGACCAACGGGCAATGACGGTCACATTCCTTATCGTGCGGCCCGGCCAAGTCCAGTATCTGCTCTTTTCGATGCAAATGGGAGATTTTTGATCCTGTTCAATTTATCTTAATTCGTCCGGTAGTTGGTGAACTGAAGCTCCACACCCAAATCTTTACCCCGCAAAAGCGCAATCACCGATTGCAGGCTGTCGCGGTCCTTGCCGCTCACCCGCACCGAGTCGCCTTGAATCGACGCCTGCACCTTCAGCTTCGCATCCTTCACCAGGCGCACGATCTCCTTGGCCTTCTCGATCGGCACACCCTGTTGCAGCGTGATCTTCTGCCGCACACTCTTGCCCATCGCCTCTTCCAGCTTGCCGTAGCTGAGATTCTTGAGCGAAACTCCGCGCTTGACCAGCTTCTGCCCAAGGATCTCCTTCACCGCCTCCAACTTGTACTCGTCCGAAGACGCCAACTGGATCGCGTCGTTGCCCTCCAGCGTCACCTCCGACTTCGAGTCCTTCAAATCGAAGCGCGCCTTGATCTCCTTCAACGCCTGATCGATCGCGTTGCGCACTTCCTGGATGTCCACTTTGCTCACAATGTCGAACGAATTGTCCTGCGCCATTCTGCTCTCCCGCCTTGCCGTCCCGTCATGCCGGCCCGTCTTGCTTGCCCGGCTCGCACATTGGATGCCGCGACTCGGCTCTCTTCGCGGCCCGTTTCACCGCAAATTCAAGTTTCCCACGCCGAGGGTCAGTCCAAACAGCCGCTCGAAGTTTTTCGTTGTGATGGAACCCATTTCCTCCGCCGTCAATGCCTTCAGTTCCGCCAGCACCGCCGCCGTATGCGCCACCCAGGCCGGCTCGTTCCGCTTCCCTCGATTCGGCGCCGGAGCCAGAAACGGCGCGTCCGTCTCCACCAGCAACCAATCCAGCGGCACCCGAGCCGCCACGTCCCGCAGCGGCTGCGCCTTGGGATAGGTCAGATTCCCCGCAAAGCTGATCCTGAATCCCAGATCCATCGCCCGCGCCGCATGGTCCCAATCGCCCGAAAAGCAGTGCAGTATCCCGCCAATTCCCGTCGGCCCCCAGTGCTCCGCCAGCAGCGCCAGCGTATCGTCCCAGCAGGCATGGTCGCCGTCCTTGCCCCGGCAATGGATGAGGATCGGCCGCTTCCGCCCCGCCGCGATCTCCATCTGGCGAATGAAAACGCGCCGCTGCACCTCATGCGGCGTGCCCTCATGGTAATAATCCAGCCCAATCTCCCCGCAGGCGATTACCTCCAGCTCACCCAACAGCCCATCCAGCTTCGCCAGGGCCGCCTCATCGGCCTCATGCGCATTGTGCGGATAAATCCCAGCGCTGGCGTATAGCATCGGCAGATCCCGCTCCCTGCTCCCGATTCCCTGTTCCCTATTCCCTTGTCCCTCGTACCTGTACTTCCGGCAAATCTCGAGAGCGCACTGCATCTCCGACGGCCCCTCGCCGATCCCGATGGCAAGAATCGCGCCAACGCCGGCAGCCTTCGCCCGCTCCAGAACTTCCGTCAGCTCACCGGCATATCGCTCACTATCCAAATGAGCATGAGAATCGATCAACACACAGTTACTCCTTACAATTTCGTTTCAGCCGCCTACCGGCGCATGGGCTGCGCTCAGTATCGAGCAAGCAATCCAGCAACGCCAGTCGTCACACCGGATGCTGAAAACAAATCCCATACCCATCCGGATCGCGGAAATACAACTGCTTCATCCCGTAAGGCGCAACCGTCGGAGGTTGCAACTCCAGCCCACGTTCCATCAGCGTCCGATACGCCCCGTCGACCTCCGGGCAGTCGAAGTAGAGTGCCGTATCCCCATGCGCCGCAACCCGGGCGCGGTCCGGGTGGTCCGGCCGTTCGCCCTCGTCGTAAGCCGTATTCAGCATTAACTCCGCGCCATGGCCCCGCAACAAACACCAGTGGAAAGCCCGTCCGCATAAAACGGAGAATGCGTAACCAGCTTGAAATCAAGCCTTTCGCAGTAAAATCTCACAGACTCCGGTATATCGTATACCTGAATCAGCGGACAAATCCCGCGAAGTTCGAGGCTCATCGCGTCCCCCACCAATGCCGGCCGTCTATTCCCTGTTCCCTAATCCCTATTCCCTGCTCCCTTCACCGCAACCGCGCCCCCACCGGCACATCCTCCAGAAACCCAGCCAGCACCGGCGCGCCCTCATCCCCCACTGAAGCCGCCACAATCATCCCATTCGACTGCAGTCCCCGCATCTTCCGCGGAGCCAGATTCGCCACAATCACCACCTTGCGCCCAATCAGCTTCTCCGGCTCGTAGTACTGCGCAATCCCCGCCAGGATCTGCCGCTGCTCATACCCCAGATCGACTTCCAGCCGTAACAGCTTGTCCGCCTTGGGGATACGCTCCGCCACCAGGATCTGCGCCACGCGCAGCTCCACCTTGGCAAAGTCCTCAATCCCAATCTGCGCAATCCCCGCAATCGCCGGCGCGGGTTCAAACGGCGCAACCGGCACCGCAGGCTCCGGCAACGGCGCAATCGTCTCCGCCGGAACCGGCTCCACCTTCGCCGCCGAGGGGGGCGCGGTTGCCTCGCTCACCACCGGCGAACCGCTCGCCGCTTCCACCGGCCCACCCGCCGCCGCCACAGCCGTCAACGTGTTTTCCTTCTCCAGATTCTCCATACGCTCTATCGCATCCTTTTCCGCGCGCGGGAACAACGCCGCAGGCTCTTGAAACTTCGTGCCCGCACGCAACCCTCCCCACGCCAAATTCTTCAAATCGCCCCGTTTCGCAGCCGCTTCCAAATCCCCTAATCCAAGCTGCTGCCACACTTTACCCGCCGACTCCGGAAGTATTGGATACACCAGCGCCGTAATCACCCGAATCGCCTCCGCCGCCGTCACCAAAACCCGCGACTGCATCGCGGCGTGGTCCGCGTCCAGCACCTCCGGACGCTTCTTCCAAGGCGCGGCAGCCGTCAGATACCCATCCACCGCCGCCACCAGCGCCCACAGCGACTCCAGAGCGCGAGAAAAATCCATCGCCGCAAACTGCGCGCCGAACTCCGCAATCGTCAGCGCGGCATGGTTCTGGATCGAACTCTCCGCCGCGCCCATCGCCCCAGCCTCCGGCAAAACCCCGCCAAAGTACTTATGAACCATGTTCACCACCCGGCTCACCAGGTTCCCATACCCATTCGCCAGATCGCCGTTGTACCGCTGCACCAGCGCCTCAAACGTGAAGTTCCCGTCATGCCCAAAGCTGATCTCGCGCAGCAAAAAGTACCGCAGCGCGTCCGCCCCCAGCACTTCCAGAACCGTTTCCGCCCGCACAATGTTGCCGACCGACTTCGACATCTTCGCCTTGTCGAAGAGCAACCAGCCGTTTGCAATCACCGCCTTCGGCACCGGCAATCCCGCCGCCAGCAAAAACGCCGGCCAATACACGCAGTGGAAGCGAATAATCTCCTTGCCCACCAGATGCACCTGCGCCGGCCAGAACCGCGCGAACCGGGCCAGATCCTCCGGCGCGTCCGACCCGTACCCCAGCGCCGTCATGTAGTTGGCCAGCGCGTCCATCCACACATAGATAACGTGCTTCTCATCCCCCGGCACCGGAATGCCCCAGGTGAAACTCGTCCGGCTCACCGACAAGTCCTTCAACCCGCCGCGCACAAACGCCAGCACCTCGTTCCGCCGCGCCTCCGGCTGGATAAACCCCGGATTCGCCTCGTAAAACTCGAGCAGCCTGCGCTCAAACGCCGACAGCTTAAAAAAGTAGTTCTCCTCGCTCACCGTCTCCGTAATCCGCCCGCAAACCGGGCACGGCGCGCCCGGCGCAACCTCATGAAACGCCTCATCCGATACGCAATACTGCCCAGAATAGGAACCCTTATAGATAAAGCCGCGATCCTTCAGCTCCGTGAACAGCTTCCGCACCCCGCGCTTGTGCCGCTCCTCCGTCGTCCGGATAAAGTCGTCGTTGGTCAGCCCCATCCGCTCCCAAAGCGACCGGAACTCGCCCGAAATAATCGCCGCAAACTCCGCCGGCGTCTTCCCCGCCTGGGCCGCCGATCGCTCGATCTTCTGCCCATGCTCGTCCGTCCCCGTCAAAAACCACGTCGCAATCCCCTCGCTGCGCTTCTTCCGCGCCACGGCATCGCACACGATCGTCGAATACGCGTGCCCCAGATGCGGCCGCGCGTTCACGTAATAAATCGGCGTCGTAATGTAAAACGATTCTTCGTTCGGATCGGGAAAACTTGACATGAGAACTTTCTCTGGACCCTTAGTCGTCAATCGGCATGCTGAAAAATCGAACCCAACATAAATCCTGTCATCCTGAGCAAAGCGAAGGATCCGCTGTTGCATTTGCTCTTGCTTTTCTGTCTGTCATCCCGAAGGGAATCTGCTGTTGCAAGCGAATGCGGGTGCCCCACCCTCCCGACGCCGTTGTCTTTGTCGCTAGGGTGGGAGCCGCAGACTCCCTCAATCTTAACCGATGAGCGACCTCGCTTCCGAAGGAGCATCAGCCAGCCCCCCCCCTGTTAAACTGAGCAGGTCAACCAGCGGTTTTCCGAGGTCTTCGCCCGTGTATTTAGAACTCCAGCAACGACTGCTCGCGCGGGTCCGTGACGTCGTCCTCGCCCAATACGGCATCGAACTCGGAACCTTCGCCATTGAGCAGCCGCCCGACGTGAAGCTCGGCGAATTCGCCCTCCCCGTCGCATTCGAACTCGCCCGCAAGCTCCGCAAAGCCCCAAAAATCATCGCCGCCGAACTGGCCGCCACGCTGAACCAGGACTTGGCAGGTTCACCCTTCGCCGCCTTCGAATCCGCCGGCGCCGGCTACCTCAACGTCCGCCTCAACCGCGCCCTCGCAGCCGCGCAACTGGCCCAGGCAACTGGCGCGGTCCAGCAGAACTCAGGACTTCATGTACTGGTCGAACACACCAGCATCAACCCCAACAAAGCAGCCCACATCGGCCACCTGCGCAACGCCATCTTAGGCGACGCCTTCGTCCGCATCCTCCGCGCCAACGGCCAAAAGGTAGACGTCCAAAACTACATCGACAACACCGGCGTCCAGGTCGCCGATGTCGTCGTCGGCTTCCTCCATCTCGAAGGCCAATCCCTCGCCGGCATCACGTCACTCCTAACGACGAATTGTCATTCTGAGCGAAGCGAAGAATCCCCCGCCTCCGGCCAGCCCTTCGATTACCTCTGCTGGGACGTCTACGCCCGCGTCTCGCAGTGGTACGAATCCGGCTCGGAGCAAGAAAAGAAGCGGCGCAAAGACCTCCGCTACGCCACCCTCCATGAGATTGAAGCCGGCGGCAACGAAACCGCCGCCGTCGCCGAGCTGATCTCGACCGCCGTCCTCCGCCGCCATCTCGAAACCATGCTCCGCCTCGACATTGAATACGACTTCCTCCCCCGCGAGAGCGAAATCCTGCACCTCAAGTTCTGGGATCTGGCCTTCGAGCAACTCAGGCAAACCGGCGTCCTCTACTTTGAAACCCAAGGCAAAAACACCGGCTGCTGGGTCATGACGCGCCCAGAATCCGGTAAAACCGCCAAGACCACTGAAGGCGAGACCGACGAAGACGCCAAAGTCATCGTCCGGTCGAACGGCACCGTCACCTACGTCGGCAAAGACATCGCCTACCACCTCTGGAAGTTCGGCCTGCTCGGACGCGACTTCGGCTACAAACCCTTCTTCAGCTACCCCGACCGCGAATGCTGGATTTCCACCGAACACGGCGTCGAGCCCCACCCCCACTTCGGCGGCGCCCAGGCCATCTACAACGTCATCGACTCCCGCCAGTCCGACCCCCAGGCCAACGTCATTCAGGCCCTGCGCGGCATGGGCCACACCGCCGAGGCCGACCGCTACACCCACTTCAGCTACGAAATGGTCGCCCTCACCCCGCGCTGCGCGGTCGAACTCGGCTACGCCGTCGCCGAAGAAGACCTCGCCCGCCCCTACATCGAGGTCAGCGGACGCAAAGGCTTCGGCGTCAAAGCCGACGACCTCATCGACAAGCTCATCCTCGCCACCCGCAAAGAAACCGACGCCCGCCAGCCCGACCGCCCCGAAGCCGAGCGCCAAAAAATCGCCGAGCAGATTGCGATAGGTGCCTTACGGTACTTCATGCTCAAGTTCACCCGCGGCTCCGTCATCGCCTTCGACTTCAAAGACGCCCTCAGCTTTGAGGGCGAAACCGGCCCCTACGTCCAATACGCCATCGTCCGCATCCGCAACATCTTCCGCAAAGCCGCAACCACCCCCGAAGCGGCGTTAGCCGAATTCGCAAATCTCCCCGAATCGGACTGGAAATCGGTGCTCGAAGCCGACGAAATCTGGGCCATCTGGCTACGCGCCGCCAAGCGTTCCACCGTCCTCGCCCAATGCATCGCCACATCCGAGCCAGCCTACATCGCACGCCACGTCTTCCAGCTCGCCCAGGAGTTCAACAACTTCTACCACCGCCATCACATCCTCACCGAAGAAGACCCCGCGCGCAAAACACTGCTGCTCGCCACGGCCGCCGTAGCCCTCCGCGAACTCATCACAGTTCTAAGCTGGCTCGGCATCGAATCCCCCGATGCAATGTAGTCTGGAACGGACGGTGCGCCTATGCCGGTCGTCTTTCGATATCGAGGCTACTAATTTTTCTTCTACTCGAACGAAGGATCACCCCGCGAACCGGTCCATATCCACGTCGAAAAAGACGGCTGCGAAGCGAAATTCTGGCTGTATCCGCAAGTGCGGGTCGCCTATAATGACGGTTGCGACGCTCGAAGTCTTCGGGAAGTTCAGGAGATCGTCGAAGCCAATAAGAGCCGAATCGAGAAGACATGGAATGACTACTTCCGTTAGTGCTACACACGTTCGCTTCGACGCCGACAGCATGTGGGTGGACCTCAGCGATGGCCGGGTTCTTGGTATCCCGCTGGCCTGGTTTCCCAGGCTGTTCCACGCGTCGCCAGAGCAGCGAACTGACCTGCGCATCAGCAGCCGCGGCTTGCACTGGAAATCTCTCGACGAAGACATCTCGATCGCGGGCCTGCTCGCAGGCTTGGGCGACCACACTGCCGGAGACAAGACCTTCGCGGTATGACGCTTCGCTGGCCGCTCTCCCCAATACACTGCCGGACAACCGGAGACCGAATCGAGCCAATGAGCACTGCGAGCCCGACCCGCCCGGAAAAAATCCACGCTCTCACCTCGCTCCGATTCTTCGCGGCCTTCTACGTCGTTCTCTATCACACCCTCTATCTCGGCTTCCCAGGTCTGCTCCAGGTGCCTCTGGCCGTGCGCGCCGTCTCGCTCGGCTACATCTCGGTCAGCTTCTTCTTCCTGCTCTCCGGCTACATCCTCGCCATGGTTTATATTCGCGAGGGCAAGCCCGTGAACAAGCGCAACTTCTACGCCGCCCGGTTCGCCCGCGTCTACCCTCTTTTCCTGATGACTCTGGTCGCCGACACGCCCTTCGTGCTCCTCAGCCGCGCCAACCAACTAGGCTGGCATAGCGCCATCCCCAGGACAGCCGCCACCTTTGCCGCCCATCTGCTCATGCTCCAAGCCTGGCTCCCCAACCTGCGCGGCATCGACCAGCCCAACTGGTCGCTCTCGGTCGAAACCCTCTTCTACGTCATCTTCCCCTTCATCGCCATCCCCCTCTGGCGGCTGCGCGGCCTCGGGCTTTGGCTCGCCGCGCTCGCCATGCTCATCGCCAGCCAGACCGCGGTCACGCTCCTCACCCCGCATCTCTCCGTCACCACGATCAAATTCCAGCCGCTCCTGCATGTCTGCACCTTTGCGCTGGGCATCGTCCTCGCCCGCTGGCAGACGCTCGCGCGCCAGCGCCACGGCCAATCGCCCCGCCGCGAACGCAGCGTCATCCTGGCATTCGTGGTCTTTGCCGCCGCCTTCGCCGCCGTCATTTACTGGGAAAATTGGCTACCCATCCCCAACCTGAACGCGGGCCTGCTCTCGCCCATCTTCGCGCTCCTGATCTGGGCCTGTTCCGGCAGCCGCAGCCTGCCGGCGCGCATCCTCAGCGCCAGTTGGCTGGTCGTCTTAGGGGAAGCCAGCTTTGGCCTCTACCTCATCCATCTGCCGGTCTTGCACTGCATGGAGGCGCTACACTGGGAGCATTCCCGCGCACTCTACCCCGTTTACCTGGCCACCTGCGTCGGTCTCAGCTTGCTCAGCTTCTACTTCGTCGAGACGCCCACTCGCAAGTGGATCCTCAAACGCCTGCAAACCCGCCCCAAAGAGACGATGGAAACCGCCTCGGACGCCCAATAAAGCCCTGCGTCAGCCGCGCAGCTTCGCCAGCAAATCCTGCGGATGGACCGGCTTGGCCAGGATCTCAAACTCGTACCCCTGCGTACGCGCCTTCTCGAGCAGATCCGCCGTCGCCGCCTGGCCGGAGAAGAGCAGAATCTTGATCGAGGGCAAAATCTCGCGAATCTTGATCGCCGCGTCGATCCCGTTCAGCCCTGCCATAATCACGTCCGAAATCAGCATTTCCGGCTGAAAATCCGCGGCCAGCTCCAGAGCCTTCTCTCCCGTATACGCCACGCGAGCCTGAAAGCCGCTCTGATTCAGGATCATAGCCAACGTGTCCGCGATCACGCGCTCGTCGTCGGCAACCAGAACTCTAGGTTTATGTGCTTTCTCGGGCATAGTCCTCATTTTGCAGCGTGGCGGAGCGATTCCGGCGCAAGCAACGCGGCTTTCCGGTGCGTCCTCACAATGGACGGCTGAACAAGCCCGAGGGTTGCGCTCAAAAAAACGCTCTCCGCCCCATTTTACGCACCGCGCGCGAAAGACAGATTCCATCTCAGGAACGCAATCCAGCTTGAGATACCTTAACACCAATTGAATTCGGTAAATGTGCTAAAAAGGATGATACGCTTTGGCAAGAGATTGGCGAAACCTTTTCACCGGCCTTCTACCCGAACAATTTCAGTCGCCGTTTCGTGTCTGTCAGCATCCATTTGTTGGTTGATTCCACCCAGCAACGCGGCCTTTCATGCGGCCGCAACACGCCTACGATAAACTGTTTACAATCTGGTATTTGCCTTGTGGCACCCTGAGGCAAAGCCCCTGTGGAGACTCCCCTTGCAGGAAGCCGCCCCCATCGCGAATCCGACGCCCGCCCTAAGTCCCGGCGGCAACCCAGACACCTGCGCAGGCACCATCATTCGCGCCCAGCAAATCGAAAAATACTACGCCCAGCCCAGCCAGAACCGCATCCAGGTCATTTCGCCCACCGACCTTTCGATCGTTCCCGGCGAGATCCTCGCGCTCCTCGGCCCCTCCGGCTCCGGCAAATCCACCATGCTGCGCATGCTCACCGGCCTCTCGAAACCCAGCGCCGGACAGGTCTACTGGCACGAAAAACCCATCGCCGAAGCCGAAATCAACGTCTCCATCGTCTTCCAGAGTTTCGCCCTCTTCCCCTGGCTGACGGTGCTTGAAAACGTCGAAGCGCCGCTCCAGGCCCGCGGCGTAGACCCCGAAGAACGCCGCGACCGCAGCCTGCGCATGCTGGACACCGTCGGCCTCGACGGCTTCCAGGCCGCCTTCCCCAAAGAGCTCTCCGGCGGCATGCGCCAGCGCGTCGGCTTCGCCCGCGCCCTGGTCGTCGAACCGGAAGTCCTCTTCATGGACGAGCCCTTTTCCGCGCTCGACGTGCTCACCGCCGAAAACCTGCGCTCGGAACTGCTCGAGCTCTGGGCCAAAAAGTCCATGCCCACCAAGGCCATCTTCATCGTTACCCACAACATCGAAGAAGCCGTCCTGCTCGCCGACCGCATCATCGTCCTCGGCCGCAATCCCGGCCACATCCGCACCGACTTCAAAGTCCAGCTCCAGCATCCGCGCGACCGCAAATCCGAGCCCTTCACCAACCTCGTCGACTACATCTACAAAGTCCTCACCCGGCCGGAGGTCGTCCCCGCCGCGCCCGACCAGACCACCGGCAAGCCCGTCCGCGACCAGCGCCAGATGCACTACCAGATGCTGCCCCACGCCCGCCCCGGCGGCGTTGCCGGCCTGCTCGAACTGCTCATCGACAAAGGCGGCCGCGACGACATCTACCGCCTCGCCGACGATCTGGCCTTTGAAATCGACGACCTGCTGCCCATCGTCGACGCCGCCCAACTGCTCGGCTTCCTCACCATCGCCGACGGCGACGCGGCCATCACCCCCATCGGAGCCGACTTCGCCAACTCTGAAATCCTGCGCCAGAAAGAGCTCTTCCGCGAGGCCGCGACCGAAAACGTCCTGCTCCTGCGCCAGATTCGCCGCGCCCTCGAAACCAAATCCGACCACACCGTCCCCGAAGAGTTCTTCCTCGATATGCTCGACGAGCAGTTCAGCGCCGACGAAAGCCAGCGCCAGGTCGAAACCGCCGTCAACTGGGGCCGCTACGCAGAGCTCTTCGACTTCGACGCCTCGCGCCGCCGCTTTATCCTCCCCGAACCGCAGGAAGAAGCCGAATCGGAGGAAGAGGTCCCAACCAGCGAGGCTGGCGAATGAAGCTAGCCAGTCCCCTCCAGCACCCTTTCGCCCGCACCCTGGTCACCGCCCGCACCTGGCCGGTCTTCATCGACCTCGGCGTGGCCATTTGCCTGCTCGCCCTCTTCTTTGCCACCATCAGCACCGGCCATTATTGGATGGGCGCTCCCGTCCCGGTCGTGCCCATCTCGCACTCCGTCAGAGCGCTTCCGGCCTACGCCTTCTACTCGATCGTGCGCATCGGCATCGCCTACCTGCTCAGCCTCACCTTCGCCATTAGCTACGGCTACCTGGCCGCCTACAACCCCCGCGTCGAGGCCTGGATGATCGGCCTCCTGGACATTCTGCAATCCATCCCCGTTCTCAGCTTTCTGCCGCCGGTCGTGCTGGCCATGGTCGCCCTCGTCCCCGGCCATCAGCTCGGCATCGAACTCGGAGTCATCCTGCTCATCTTCACCGGACAAGTATGGAACCTGGCCTTTAGTTTCTACTCCTCGCTCAAGAGCATCCCCAAAGAGATGCTCGAAGCCTCGCGCATCTACCGTTACTCCCCCTGGCAGCGCTTCTGGCAGTTGGAGATGCCCAACGCCGCCATCGGCCTCGTCTGGAACTCGATCGTCTCCGTCGCGGGCGGCTGGTTCGCCCTCATCGCCTGCGAAATGTTCACCATGGGCGACCGCAACTTCCAGCTCCCCGGCCTCGGCAGCTACCTCCAAACCGCAACCGCTTCGGGCGACGTCAAGGCGCTGCTCACCGGCATCGTGGTCGTCATCCTCATCGTCGTCGCCACCGATCAGCTCGTCTGGCGGCCGCTGATCGCCTGGAGCGACAAGTTCAAATTCGAGCAGGTCGAGTCCGCCGACCGCGTCACTTCGCCCATACTCGAACTCATCCAGCGGTCGACTTTGCTCACCTCCATCCCCGGCAAAGTTTGGACCAGCCTCGAAGAGCCGATCTACCGGCGCATGGCCCGCACCCAAGCCTGCCGCATCGTTCAGCCGCTCGACGAGGACACCGTGCGGCGCAAGAACTCCGTGGGACTTTGGGCCCTCGGCTTCGTGGTCGCCTGCGTCGTCGCCTGGGGAGCCACGCAAGCCATCGTCATGCTCAGGCAGGTCACCTGGCCCGACTTCCGCCTGCTCCTCGAAGGCGCCGGAGCCACCTTTCTGCGGGTCAACGCATCGCTGCTCATCTCCGCCGCCTGGACCATCCCCGTCGGCGTGGCTATCGGCTTCAATCCCAAACTCGCCCGCGTGGTTCAACCGCTGGCGCAGGTCATGGCCTCCGTCCCAGCCACGGCCTTCTTTCCCATCCTGCTCATCGGTCTGGTCAAAATCGGCGGCGGACTCGGCGTAGGCTCCGTCGCGCTGATGCTGCTCGGCACCCAGTGGTACATCCTCTTCAACGTCATCGCCGGAGCCATGTCCATTCCGTCGGACCTGCGCGAAGCCGCCTCGCTCTACAAATTCACCAGCTGGCAGCGCTGGACCACCCTCATTCTCCCCGGCATCTTCCCCTACCTCATCACCGGCATGGTCACCGCCTCCGGCGGCGCGTGGAACGCCAGCGTCTTCGCCGAATACTCGAAACTCCCCAACCGCACCCTCACCACCATCGGCCTCGGCGCCCAAATCGACGCCGCCACCGACTCCGGCAGCTTCCCGATTCTACTGCTGGCGACGATTCTGATCTCGCTCATGGTCGTCAGCATGAACCGCCTCGTCTGGCGCCGCCTCTACCGCCTCGCCGAAACCAAATACAAGCTGCTCGGCTAGAACCGGCTCTCGCAATGTGGTACGATAAGAGACCGTACGGTTTCTCTTTTTTGGATCGTGGGCATAGCAGGCGCTGAATGGCCGCAGAAATCTCGAAAGGCGACAAAACCCGCCAGCGCATCCTCGCCGAGGCCGCCGCCATCTTCAACCAGCGCGGCTACGAGGGCTGCTCCATCCAGGCCATCATGATGGCCACCGGTCTCGAGAAAGGCGGCATCTACCGCCATTTCGAAAGCAAGGAAGACCTGGCCGCCGAAGCCTTCGACTACGCCTGGTCCGTCGCCTCGGCCAAGCGCCGCGTTCATCTGGACGCGATCGCCGACCCCATCGACCGGCTCAAGCAGCACGTTGCCAACTTCATGACTCGCGGCGGTTTACCGGGCGGATGTCCGCTTCTGAATACCGCCATCGACTCGGACAACGGCAATCCCGTGCTGCGCGCCAAGGTTCGGCAAGCTCTGCGCGGATGGCAAACCATGCTCGTCGGCATCCTCGACGAAGGCATCGCGGCCGGGAGCATCCGCCCCGAAATCGACCGGATAGCCATCGCCAACCACATCATCGGTTCGCTCGAAGGAGCCATGCTCATCAGCCGCATCGAGCGCGGCGACTCAGCCCTGCGCCAAGCCACAGCCGACCTCGACACCTACCTCGAATCCCACCGGCGCTCCTCGAACGGCTGATTCCCCGCAAACCAGAACACATTTCTGCATCTTTTTATGAGACCGCTTGGTCTCATATTCAAAGGATGCAATCATGGCTGAATCCAGCGTTCTCGATCCTCCAAAATCAGTGGCTCTATCGGAATCGGCGCGTTATCAGGCGCCCATTTCGACCGTGCAGGCCAACCAGCCGGCAATCAACCCCTGGATCGTCGCCCTCACCGTCACGCTGGCCACCTTCATGGAGTTGCTCGACACCTCCATCGCCAACGTTTCGCTGCCCTACATCGCCGGCGGACTGGGCCGCAGCTTCGACGAAGTCACCTGGATTCTGACCACCTATCTGGTCGCCAACGCCGTCGTCTTGCCGATGAGCGCCTTTTTCAGCCGCCTCTTCGGCCGCAAGAACTACTACATGGCCTGCGTGGCGCTCTTCACCGTCACGTCGTTCTGCTGCGGCATCGCGCCCAGCCTGAACATTCTGCTCCTGGCCCGCATCCTGCAAGGTATCGGCGGCGGCGGATTGGCACCCGTCGAACAGGCGATCCTTGTCGATACCTTCGCGCCCGCCAAACGCGCCACCGCCTTTGCTCTCTACACCGTCGCCATCGTCACCGCGCCGGCCATCGGCCCGGTGCTCGGCGGGTGGATCACTGACAACTACAACTGGCGCTGGGTCTTTCTCATCAACATCCCCATCGGCGCCCTGTCGCTCTTCCTCACCAACAGATTCGTCCACGATCCGCCAGCATTCGTCGAGCAGCGCAAGGCGCTTCGCAATACCGGCGGTCTGCGCATCGACACGGTCGGCATTCTGCTCGTAGGCATCGGCTCGGCCACGCTCGAACTGGTGCTCGACCGCGGCCAGATCGACGACTGGTTCGGCAGCCCCGTCATCTCCTGGATGTTTACGATCGCCATCGCCGCCTGGGCCGGGGCCATCTGGTGGGAGCTGCACCATCCCGACCCCATCATCGACCTGCGCCTATTGGCCAATCGCAACTTCGCCATCGCCTCGGCCTTCTACTTCGTCTTTGGCGTGGGCCTGTTCGCGACAACGACCATGATCCCGCAGATTTTGCAGTCGCTCTACGGATACCGTGCCATCGACGCGGGGCTGGTGCTTGGCCCCGGCGCATTTGTCATCACGCTACTCGCGCCCGTTGGAGCGCAGTTGATCCAGCGCGGCATCGTTCACCCGAAAGCGCTGCTGCTCTTCAGCCTGTGCATGGTCTTCGGCTCCATGATGACCTACAGCAGCTTCACCCTCCAGACCGACTACGACCATTACGCGCTGGCCCGCTGCTTCCAGGGCCTCGGCTACGCCTTCTTCTTCGTGCCGATTTCCGTCATCGCCTACTCGCAGCTCAAGCCGGAGCAGAATAACCGCGCCTCCAGCCTGACCAACCTGGCGCGCAACTGGGGCGGCAGCTTCGGCATCGCCCTGGTTACAGCACTCAGCGAACGCCGCCAGGACCTTCACCAGTCCCGCACCGGAGACACGCTCTCGGCCAGCTCCGGCAGCCTGCAACAGTCGATCCGCGCCACGGCGCAGTATCTCGCGGCGCATGGTTATTCGCACGCGGACTCCATCCGCGCCGCAACGCTCCGCTACTACGACCTGCTCGGCCAGCAAACGCGGCTGCTGGGCTTTATGGATTGCTTCCGCGTCATCGGCTGGCTGACCATCGCCATGGTCCCTGCTGTCTTCTTCATCCGCAGCTTTAAGGTAGGCGGCAAAGCGCCAGCCGGTCACTGACTCGTCACGTGACTTTGGCCACTTCCGCCGGCTCTTTCGGCGCGGGCTTGCCGTGCTTGGAGGCGTACCAAATCAGCGCCAACCCCGCCGCGACCGACCCCAGGCTGGCCAACTGCGCATTCGACAGCCCCAGCAGAATCTTCGGATTGCGCCGGATGAACTCGACCAGAAAACGAGCCAGCCCGGTAAGCAGCAGGTACTCGCCCACCACCTCGCCGGTCGCCAGCTTTTTGCCGCCACGCCGCCAGAGCCACCAGGCAATGACGAGGCCAACGATACACTCGTAAATCGGCGTCGGATGCACGCGCTCGCCCGGTGCCGTCGGATCGATGCCGTCGGGAAATCCCATGGCCCACGGCAGGTTGCTCGGGATGCCGTAATCGCCGTCGCCGGAGGTCAGGCAACCGATCCGCCCGATCGCGTACCCCGCCGCCGCCGCCGGAGAAGCCAGGTCCAGCGTCCGCAAACCGCTCAGCCCAATGAACTTGCCCTGGACGATCAGCGCGGCGATGCCGGCAATCAGCCCGCCAAACCACGCAAATCCGCCGGTAGACCACAGCACCGACCAGCCATCCATCTGGAACTCCGAAGGCGAATCGAGCACATGCCAGAGCTTCGCGCCCACAATCCCAGCCACCACCGTCAGCGCCACAATGCCCAAAGCGTCGGCCGGCTGCCCCTCTTTGTCGAAGATGCCGTCGCGGCGAAAGCTGAAATGCATGAGGATAGCGCCGCAAACCGTCGCGACCCAAAGCATCAGCCCAAAGGTCGGAATATCCCACGGGCCAATGGGAATGAGACGCCCGTTGAAGTGAAGAACGTAGTGAAATCCGATGTGAAGATAAGGGAGCATACATCAACAGAATACAGGGAACAGGGAACGGGCCTCGGGGAACTGCCGGAAGCACCCGCTTCACATCAGATACCATCTGATCTAATTTCAGAAGGCAGATGGAAAGGTTGCATGAGATGCTCTTCGAGAGTCCAGCCCTGTCGAGCGAAGAACTTGAGGTTCTCGAACGCATCTCGGCCATGCGCTCAAAGAAGAATGGAACTCGATTCCCTTGTCCCTTAGTCCCTTAGTCCCTTGTCCTTTGTCCCTTAGTCCCTTGTCCTTTGTCCCTTAGTCCCTTGCCCTTTGTCCCTTAGTCCCTTGTCCTTTGTCCCTTAGTCCCTTGTCCCTTAGTCCCTGTTCCCTGTTCCCTATTCCCTATTCCCTCGCCCCCGCCTCACCGGCGATACTAGAGCCCATGGCAACCACAACGGCCCAAGGCCTGGAAATCCTCTTATCCCGCGAGCAGATCGCGGAGCGCGTGCGTCAATTAGGTGCGCAGATCACCGCCGATCTGGCTGGAGAAAAGCTGGTCATGGTGGGTGTGCTCAAAGGCGCGGCCCCGTTTCTATCGGACCTCGCCCGCTGCATCGACGTCGACGCGACCTTCGACTTTGTCGCCGTCAAGAGCTACGCCAAGGGCAGCCGCACCTCGTCCGGCGCAGTCAAGCTCATCAAAGATCTGGACGAGCCGATCGAAGGCAAAAACGTCCTGATTGTGGAGGATATTCTCGATACCGGGCTTACTCTGACCTATTTACGCAAGATTTTTCTCCAGCACCATCCCAAAACCCTGCGTATCGCGGCCCTGCTCGACAAGCCCTCGCGACGCGTGGAACAAATTGAAGCCGATTACGTCGGATTCTCCATTCCCAACCTCTTTGTCATCGGTTACGGAATGGATTACTCCGAACGCTACCGGAATTTACCGGATATTTGCCTGATGCCGCCCGACACTCCGTAGCCTGCGCCTCAAGAACAGCGTTATACTCCGGACCGGAACGCATTTGGCGCGCATCTTCCTACGCCCGCAAACGGAACCGCCCGGATTCCAAAAGGAGTACCAGCAGAATGGCAACTCAATTCGCTGTTTCCGAACCTCGCTCCAGCTTTTCCTCGGCGACCCTCGCATTCGACACGGATGTCGATGCCGACTGTGAAGTGGACAACGGCACCTTCGATGCCGCAGGATTCGCGGCCAACGCGCTTTCCGGCTGGCGTAAGCTGGCGGCCGTCATCGACCACACGCTGCTCAAGCCCGAGGCCACGCGCACCCAGGTCGAAAACCTCTGCGACGAAGCGATTCGATACAAATTTGCCTGCGCCATGGTCAACCCGGTCTGGGTACCCACG
>Ga0116230_10000071_pt1 | contig 71449 bp, 70 predicted proteins | sample S1TSphfallax_3_FD_88678 | JGI IMG/M metagenome (GOLD analysis project Ga0116230, IMG submission 88678) | Host-associated microbial communities from peat moss isolated from Minnesota, USA - S1T2_Fd - Sphagnum fallax MG | ecosystem: Host-associated > Plants > Peat moss > Unclassified | place...
GAGCCTCGCTGTCGGGGCTGACGGAAACGGAAGCGAAGGAATTCCACGGAATCTTCGTGACCAGCTTCATCATTTTTACGGTAATCGCGATCGTCGCCCACTTTTTAGTGTGGCAATGGCGTCCCTGGTTCTAACGCGCTTCTTCGGAAGTTCGTCGGCTTGGGATGATTGGTTTTAGATAAGGAGACTAAAAAATGTGGCGAGTCTGGCTTCTATTCGATCCCCGCAGAGCTCTCGTAGCCCTGTTCACGTTCTTGTTCGTGTTGGCACTGGTGATTCACTTCATCCTGCTCTCCACCGACAAGTTCAATTGGTTGGGTGGTCATGCCCCCCCGTCGGCTGCTGCGCAGCACATGTCGACGCTGCCGGAACCGGCGAAACCGTAGAGCAGATTGCTGATGGCGGCGGACCAGTAGCACACCCCAAGCCGACGAGGCCGGTGTTCTTTGGTCCGCTGCCGGAAGCGGTAGTTTGATGTAACAGAGGCATAGCAATGGCGTTACTCAGCTTCGAAAGAAAATACCGCGTACGCGGCGGCACCTTGCTCGGGGGCGACTTGTTCGACTTCTGGGTGGGTCCTTTTTACGTCGGGTTCTTCGGCGTCACGACGGCTTTTTTCGCGATTCTGGGCACTGCCCTGATCGTCTGGGGAGCGGCCATCGGTCCGACCTGGAACATCTGGCAGATCAATATCGCGCCACCCGATCTGCGCTACGGCCTGGCGCTCGCGCCGCTGCGCGAGGGCGGGTTGTGGCAGCTGATCACGATATGCGCAACCGGGGCCTTCGGTTCCTGGGCCCTGCGTGAAGTCGAGATCTGCCGCAAGTTGGGTATAGGCATCCACGTACCCTTTGCGTTCGCGGTGGCAATTTTCGCGTATGTTTCGCTCGAGATCATCAGGCCGCTGCTGCTGGGCGCCTGGGGTAACGGCTTCCCGTACGGCATCTTCAGTCACTTGGACTGGGTCTCCAACACGGGATACCAGTACTTGCACTTTCATTACAATCCCGCGCACATGATTGCGGTGAGCTTCTTCTTCGCGACCGCGTTCGCATTGTCCTTGCACGGCGGTCTGGTCCTCTCGGCCACGAACCCCAAGAAGGGCGAGACGGTCAAGACGGCGGAGGACGAGAACACCTACTTCCGCGATGCCATCGGTTATTCGATCGGCACCTTGGGCATCCATCGTTTGGGGTTGTTTCTTGCAATCGCGGCGGTCTTCTTCAGCGCAGTCTGCATCCTGATCAGCGGCCCGTTCTGGACTCGGGGTTGGCCCGAGTGGTGGGGTTGGTGGTTGAACTTGTCCATCTGGCGCTGAATTCAACAGGTAGGGGAATACAATGGCCGAATACCAGAACATTTTTACTCGCGTGCAGGTGCGTGCACCTGCCTACCTCGGGACCCCGCTACCGCGGGGCACCTGGGTACGCCAGGGCACGCCCTTCTTCAATCACCTGTTCGGCCGCTTCGGCGACGCGCAAATAGGTCCTTTCTATCTTGGCACGACGGGGCTGCTGTCGCTGCTCTGTGGCTTCGTCGCCTTCGAGATCATCGGGCTGAACATGCTCGCCTCGGTGAACTGGAACGTCGTGCAATTCATTCGTCTCCTGCCCTGGCTTGCGCTGGAGCCGCCGGCGCCTTCCAACGGTCTGCACTTCCCGCGTCTGCAGGATGGCGGCTGGTGGCTCATGGCCGGGTTCTTCCTGACCAGTTCGGTACTCCTCTGGTGGCTACGGATGTACCGGCGCGCCCGCGCGCTCGGCATGGGTACGCACGTGGCCTGGGCGTTCGCCGCCGCGATTTGGCTCTACCTGGTCTTGGGTATCATCCGGCCGGTCCTGATGGGCAGCTTCGGCGAGGCCGTGCCCTTCGGTATTTTCCCGCATCTGGACTGGGTCGCGGCATTCTCGCTGCGCTACGGCAATCTGTTCTACAACCCGTTCCATTGCCTCTCGATCGCGTTCCTGTACGGCTCGGCGCTGCTGTTCGCCATGCACGGCGGCACGATCCTCGCGGTCAGCCGCTACGGCGGGGAACGCGAAATCGAGCAGATCCTCGACCGCGGTACGGCCGCCGAGCGGGCCGCCTTGTTCTGGCGCTGGACGATGGGTTTCAACGCCACGATGGAGTCCATCCACCGCTGGGCCTGGTGGTTTGCCGTTCTGTGTCCGCTGACTGGTGGGATCGGCATTTTGCTGACGGGTACCGTGGTCGATAACTGGTATCTTTGGGCGGTGAAACATCACGTCGCACCGATGTATCCCCACGTGTTTCCGCCGGTCATCGATCCGGCCACCCTGCCTGGAGCTCCGAAGTGAAAATGGATCCAGTGAATCCCTCTGTCAATATGGCTGGGCGTCACGGGGGCCTGCGCTTGCGCAGCGCCCCGGTGCTGGCCGTCGCGGCCGTCGCGGCGCTGGTGCTCGTGGCCGGTTGCGAGCGGCCACCCATCGAGCAGAAGCAAAATGGCTACCGCGGCACCGGCATGGACACGAACATCAATCCGCGACTCGATGCCGCCAAATCGGCGAACAACGAGATCCCGGTCGCCTTGCCGGCGGCGTCCCCTGATGGCCCGCTCGCGGCCAGCGTGTACCAAAACGTCCAAGTCCTCAAGGATCTGAGCGTCGGACAATTCACGCGCGTCATGCTCGCCATGACGCAATGGGTCGCCCCGCCCGAGCAGAGCTGCAACTACTGCCACGGCGCGAACATGGCGAGCGACGCGCGCTACACCAAGGTCGTCGCCCGGCGCATGCTGCAGATGGTCCGTTACATCAACACCGACTGGAAGGATCACGTCGCCAACACGGGCGTGACCTGCTACACCTGTCATCGTGGCCACGCCGTGCCGCAAAACGTCTGGTTCGAGAGCCCGACTCAGGGAGCCGGAAAGGGCTTGTCCGCGGGCGATCCGAACTTGTTCTCCCCGCACGCCACGGTCGGCGACTCGTCGCTGCCCTATGATCCCGACACCGAATACCTGCTCGGTGACCGGCAGATCCGCGTAATCGGCGAACATGCGCTGCCGGACCATGCGAACAGTTCGATCCAGCACACGGAAGTCACCTACGCGCTGATGATCCAGTTCTCGCAGTCACTCGGGGTCAACTGCACCTACTGCCACAACTCACGCTCCTTCGCGGTCTGGGATTCGAGCACGCCGAAGCGAACGACGGCGTGGTACGGGATCCGCATGGTGCGCAACATCAACAACGACTACCTCGTGCCCCTGACGAGCACCTTTCCGAGTCATCGGCTCGGAGTGCTCGGCGATGTGGCGAAAGTCAGTTGTGCGACTTGCCACCAAGGGCTGTTCAAGCCGCTCTATGGCGTGAGCATGGCCAAGGACTATCCGGAATTGCAGGGCGAAGCGGTCCACGAGGCGCCTGCCACGGAAGCTGCACCGGCGGTCGCGCCACCTGCGAAGACGACTGCCCTGAGCCCGAAGCGGGACACGGCACAACCGATCAAGGTCGCGCAGCGCTAGCGGGCGAACAAGCGGGACCCCTCGCTGGGGGGTCCCGCCAGGTCGCGAGCCTTACGGTTGATTACCCGCGCATTCGGGCTGGCGAGCTCGAAACCGCCGCCAGGAGGCTCCCTTTGGAATTCCTGTTCCTGATGCATGACGACGTCCTCACCGGCAGCGAGGCTATCGGCGACGATGCCTGGGAACGGTATATCGCCCGACTGCAGCAGGGCGGACACTTCGAGGGCGGTAGCGCCATCGGCGGCGGTATCACCGTCAGCAAGGCCGGCGCCGGGGCCAAACGCATCACGCGACAGCTGACCGGATACCTGCGCATTCGCGCTCAGGATCTGGAACAAGCCCGGGATCTGGTCGACGGCAATCCGGTGTTCGAAGCGGGTGGCACCGTCGAAATACGGGAACTGCCGACTGAGTAACGCTTGCCACGGTTCGAAGGGCGCCATGCGGTTCGAAGGTCGCCATCCGGTTCGAATGGTTCCTCGGCCACGGGGACCGGTTGCCCTAAGAGGCCTTACGGTCGGCTGGCTCGACGATGCGCGGCATAGCGAGTGCCCCAATCCCAAAGCTTCTCGGTCGGAATCGGCAGCACCATGAACCAATGCTCGAGGATCGCGAGGGCGAGCAGGCTGGCCGTCAGGGCGTAGCCCGTGATCTGGAATGCATCCACGGACGCCCATAGCTTCTGCACGATCACGACGAGCGCCACGGTCGAGCCGAGGATCGACAGCGGGAAGAGGAGATTCATGCGCCGCTTGTTGAAGAAACTTTCCAGGTAGGCGAGGTGCGGGGGTAGAAACTGGCTACCGGTGTTCGCGACGCCGAGGAACAGATTCAACTTCGCGCTCAATCGCATCGTCCATAGAACCAGGAAGGTCCACAGGGCGACCTGGTTCGCGGCATGCCAGGTCGCAACGACGATCACCGCCGCGAGGCTCAAGGTCGCCAACTCGTTGTAAATGATCGCGCCGGTGGCCTGGCGGAAATGACGCCAGCCGCCCCGCACGCCGCGATAGGGCAGCTTGCGCGGACCGGTGACGAATCCCATCAGGAAACTCATCTCCAACCAGCCCCAGAGCATGACCGCGGCGCTGAAAGCCAGGTAGGCGCCCGTCGAACTCGTGTCGGTGACGCTCTGGTGAAGCAGGTACAAAGCCCCCAGGCTCAGGACCGACGCCCCCGCCATGCTGCGACCGAAGGTCGCCGGGGGTAATCCGTCAAGAAACAGAATGATGCCGGTGGTAAACCACCAGACCAGCATCGCGAAGCCTGCCGCCCAAGCGATCGTGGCATTCATGCGGTCAGGAATTCCGCCGCGTCACCAAGCGGGCGCCATGCGTACCTGCACCGGCAGATCGTGACGATGGACCGGCAGCAGATACAGGCGTCCGAACGCCGCCGCCGCGGCCAAGGCGAGTCCGACACGCTTCAGACCGCCGATCACACCGCCCTGGCGCTTCGCAGCATCCACGGCTTTGCTGATCTCGAGCAGTCGTTCGAGCCCGGCATGAAACTTCGGATTGTCGATATCCAGGGAGATCGGGAAGACCTGCTTGGAGATGTCGGTGGTGATGCGGAAGACCTTGTGGTCGTATTCGGTCGGATCCATGCCGAAGGCGTCGTACATGATCGGTCGGGCATGATCCCGGACGTACATCGTCGCGAACACGGCGAGCAGGAAGAAACGAATCCAGAGCTTGTTGAGGCCGCGCAGCAGCTCCGGCTGAGCGCGCATGATCAGGGCGAAGGCCTCGCCGTGCCTGAATTCGTCGTTGCACCACTCCTGGAACCAGCGAAAAATCGGATGAAACCGCTTGTCCGGATTCTTCTCGAGATGGCGGAAAATCGTGATATAGCGCGCGTAACCGATCTTCTCCGACAGGTAGGTCGCGTAATAGATGAATTTCGGACGGAAATGCGTGTATTTCTTGTCGCGCCGCAGGAACCCGAGGTCGACGCCGAGGCCGAAGTCTTTGAGCGCCTGGTTGATGAATCCCGCGTGGCGGGCTTCGTCGCGGGCCATGTAGCCCATGAGGTCGCGCAGGTCCTTGTTCTTGGTGAGCTTGCGCTTGGTTTCACTGTAGAGAACGCAGCCGGAGAACTCGGCAGTTACGGAACTGATCAAGAAGTCGAGGAATTCCTGGTGGAGGGCCGGGGGCAGTTGGCGGACCTCCGCGTCGAACTGCGCGTTGCGCTCGAAATGGTTGCGGTTCACGTCGAGTTCGAACTCGCGCATCATCTGGTCCCACTCGGCGCGCACCGATGACACGTCGACCGTTTCCATGGCCGCATAGTCGGTCTTGTAGAACCGCGGCGTCAGCAGGGTGTTGGCCTCGGCCTTGCGCGTCGCGTCGGCAGCGGACGTTACTTCGTCGATCACGATGTCGGTCATGACTTATCCTTCGAGTGGGTGCTGGCGTTCAGGATATCCGCAAACGCACCCGCGTTGGTTGGACCAAAAACCTCCAAATCCACGTGACGACCGGTCGAGGGATCGTCGAGCGACAGGCGCCCGTCGGCCCAACGCGTCAGACGAAAGGGGGGCACCTCGCCGACGTCCTCGGCGCGCCGGTCGCGCACGAGGCCGCGCATGACGCCGCGCACGAAGCCGTTCGTGCCCGGCGCAAGCGTATCGACGAGACGATTGTCGGCGCTGTTGTAGATCGCAATCGCGCCGTTCGGCCGGTCCTCGAAACGCAATTCGCTGACCGCGACCGGCGTGCTCGCCGGCGCCTCCTCGGGTTTGTAGCCGCTGAGGCGGACGAAACTCACCAGGAGCAGAGACCCGATCACGAGTGCCGAACCGCCGATCAGGGCGCCGCGCGGCAGGATCGTGTCGTGCTTCAGAACGTTCTTGGTGTAATTCGATTCACTCATGGTCAATGCTCCTGCGCCATCAAGCAGCGGCTGCGGTCCGCGGACCCACGCCGCCGGGAATTGCCACGGGCGGCTTGGCACCCGTTCTTTGCACCGCCGCTCCGGCGACGCTCTGGACCGCCTCGGCGAGAACCTGCGCCGCCACGGCGGCCTCGCTCAGGGAGCGGAAGCTCGGCTGCGGACGCGTGATCCGGCTGGGACGCAGGTGCGGCCAGGTCACGAGGTAGCCGAGCCGCTGGTCCGCGCGCAGGCGCAGCGCGATATCGCCGGTTCCGTCGCGGCGCATGCGCAGATCCGCCGACTCGATCAAGGTGAACGGAATATTCACCGTGAGCGGCACCGCAATGCCATGACGCAGCAGAACGCGCGCGCTGGTGATGCTGTAGATCGTCGTGCGGGCGCTGACGTAGCCCAGGGTCGCCAGCATGCCCGCGGCGATCGTGCCCAGTCCGAGCAGCCAGAGACAGGAAAGGGCGACCGTGGCCGGATCATGTCCGGCACCCAAGCCTGCACCGATGCGCCACAGCAGCAACGCCGCGAAATAAAGCGCTACGGCACGCACGTGGTAGGTGTTCAGCGCCTGGGACTTCCAATCCGGAGATCCCTGCCACAGCAGCCGCTCGCCCTCCGGAAGGTCGGCCGGCAGCCCCGGTATCTTTTCGAACGCGAAGTCGTCGTGGTCGTGACTCATATCAATGGCTCCGAGCGGGCGGGCGTTGCGTAGAGCGTGCCGCCGCCGTAGTAGGCCGTGATTTTTTCCTCTTCCAACATCGTCACCAGATCGGGATTGGCAAGCGTCGGGGCCGTCGCGAATTGCGAGCCGAGGATGGACTTGACGTTGACGCGACGGCTCGTCGGACTGAAGGTCGAGAAGTGGATCGGCAGGAGGACCGTGCGACCCGTCTTGACCGCCACTTCGAGATAGCGGATTTGCGGCTCGGCGTGGTCGACCCAGATGTCACTGACGGTGCCCCCGACGACTCCGTCCGCTCCGACGACGTCGTAGCCGATCGGATTCGGATCGTCGCTCGCCACTTCGAACCCGGGCGAGGCGCGCAGAGGCCGGATCAACGGTGTGCCGTCGACCATGAGGTCGGGGTGGTCGGCGCGCAGGGCGTAGGCGCCCGGTCCAACGGCATCGAGAAGGGGATTGCCCGTGGGAATCAGCGGCGAACCCAGAGCCGGGCTGCTCTCCTTGGCGAGGATCGTGCGATTGTCGCGCTCGGGGCGGGGCAGCTGCACGGTCGTGCCATCGGCCAGCCGGTAGGTCTTGGGCTTCGGGACGGCCGGAAAACCCTGGATCGGATAGCGACCCGACGCGGTCCGCGACTCGAGCGGGTAGCCCTCGCGCTTGTCTTCTCGATGGAGATAGAAAATCAGTCCCGCGAAGAAAATCCAGAAGACGTACAGCACGATCTGAGCCACGTCGAAATAGCCGGTAATAGCACCCATTACACAATCTCCCCAAGGATATTGAAACTCACTGTGAAACCTCCGCCAATTTGTATTCCGAACCCGCGGCCGTCAACGGACTCGAGCCCGACCGGCGGACCAAGGGTCCGATCGCAACCAGCGTCGCGAACAAAAATGCGATCTCGATGTGATAGACGACGCTGTAGCCGGTGGCCGGGCCGCTCATGCCCTCGCCCAAGCGGCCGTGCACGGCCAGGCTCGTGATGCCGTCGCGCAGCGCGCCGCCCATCGCGATCGCGAGGCCCGCGCAACTCGCCTGCACGGCGCCCCAGGCTCCGAGCGCCAGTCCGCTCTCGCCGTTGCGCTCCCGGGCCATCGCGCCGGCGAGCGTGCCAACCGAGAAAAATCCACCGCCGAAACCGATCATCAACACGCCCAGACGAAACAGGAGCGGCGATCCGAGCGGCGCGGAAAAGATGACCGCGGCGAAGGCGACCAGACCGATCACCGCTCCGTACGCGGCGATCCGGTAGGGATCGGCGCCATGGCCGAGGAAGCGCGCGGCAATGCAAAAGGCCGCGAGCGTGCCGCCGGCGAGCATTGCGGTCAGCGAGGTCGTGGCCGCGACCGAAAGGTGCAAGATCTCGCCGCCATAGGGCTCGAGGATGATGTCCTGCATGTTGAATGCCGCCGTTCCGAGACCCACGGTGACGAGAAAGCGGATCGCCCGGCTGTGTTTGGTGAAGTCGCGCCAGGAATCGATGAACTTGGCGGACTTCGCGACCGCGATGTCGCGCACGCGGTCGCGTGACTCCTGTTTCCAGAGCGCCGCGAGGTTCAGGATCATGGTCATCATGGCGGCGCCCTGAATGACCTGAATCAGGCGCAATTCCGTGAAATTCGCGAGCAGCCGCCCGAAGGCGAGGCCGGCCGCCACCATGCCGACCAGCAACATCGTGTACATCAGCGCGATCACGCGCGGGCGCACGGCCTCGGGCGCCATGTCGGTCGCCAACGCGAGCCCGGCCGTCTGCGTGGTCTGCAGACCCGCGCCGACGAGCAGGAACGCGAACGCGGAGGCAACCTGGCCGATCCACATCGGCCCGTGGGTGTCACCCGAGAGAATCAGCAGTGCGAACGGCATGATCGCCAGTCCGCCGAACTGCAGCAGCGTGCCCATCCAGATATAAGGCACCCGGCGCCAGCCGAGGGCGGAGACGTGGTTGTCGGAACGAAAGCCGATCAGCGCGCGAAACGGAGCGAAGACGAGCGGCAGGCCCACCATCAGGGAAACCAACCAGGCGGGTACGCCCAACTCGACGATCAAGACGCGATTCAGCGTGCCGATCAAAAGCACCATCGCGATGCCGACCGACACCTGGAACAGGGACAGGCGCAGGAGCCGTCCCAGAGGCAATTCGTTGGTCGCCGCATCGGCGAACGGCAGGAACTCCGTCCCGATGCGCATCCATTTACGTGACAGGGTTTCACCGATGCGACTCATAGGCGGGTGAGCTCCAGGGCTTGTGATTTATAGAAGCCGCTCTTGACTCGCCGGGTGCGGCCGATCCGCCAGCCCTGCAACTGCGGCTCGCGCTCGATCAAGCGGCGAATCTCGCTCTCGGAAACCGGTTCGATCGCGGGGGCCCGATCCTTGCGCGGGAACAAACGGCCCGTGATCCACAACAGCCAGAGGGCCGGTGTCTTGGGCGCAAACGTGAAGACGATCGAATGCTGGGTGCGGGCGGCGAAGCCCGACAACACGCGCACGACGTCCGGGGCGTTGTAGTGGATCAAGGAATCCATCGCGACGACGTGGTTGAACTCCCCGAGGGCCGGGTCCGACATGTCGCCGGTGCGAAACTCGATGCTGCCGTTGCCCAGGCGCGGCGGGGTACGATCACGTGCGAGGTCGACGAGGGTGGGAGACAAATCGATCGCGACCACGTGCGCGCCGCGTTTGGCCGCCTCCACGCTGAAGGCGCCCGTGCCACAGCCGGCATCGAGCAGCCGCCGGTTCTCGAGATCGGCCGGGATATAGGACAGCAGGGTGGCCCGCATCTCGTCGCGGCCCGCGCGCACCGTGGCCCGTATGCGGCCGACCGGAGCGGTCGAGGTGAGTCGCGCCCAGGCCTCCACCGCCGTGCGATCGAAGTAGGTCTTCAGCTGTCCGCGTCGCTCTTGATAAGAAACAGAAGCCATCAGTCGAATCCCAGGAGGTCGAAAATTTCACGGTCTTTGAGGGAACCGGCCGTCAGCGGATCCGTTCCGTCCCAAAGCGCTTGGGCGAGGCGCAGGTACTCCGCCAGGACCGCGTCGAGCTCGGGCGAGCTCTCCATCTCGAACAAGGTCGACTTCTTCAACCGGCTGCGGCGGATGACGTCGAGGTCGGCGAAGCGGGCCATGGTCTTGAGGCCCACCTTGTCGTTGAACTTGTCGATTTGATCGGTCGCGGCGCTGCGGTTGGCGATGACGCCGCCCAAACGCACGGCGTAGTTCTTGGACTTGGCATGGATCGCCGCGACGATCCGGTTCATCGCGAAGATGGAGTCGAAGTCGTTGGCCGTGACGATCAGCGCGCGGTCGGCGTGCTGCAAGGGCGCCGCGAATCCGCCACAGACGACGTCGCCGAGCACGTCGAAGATCACGACGTCGGTGTCCTCGAGCAGATGGTGCTCCTTGAGCAGCTTCACCGTTTGACCGACCACATAGCCGCCGCAGCCGGTGCCCGCGGGCGGCCCTCCCGCCTCCACGCACATGACCCCGTTGTAGCCCTGGTAGACGAAGTCCTCGATGCGCAGTTCCTCGGAATGGAAGTCGACCGATTCCAGCACGTCGATGACGGTCGGTACGAGGGTTTTCGTCAGGGTGAAGGTCGAGTCGTGTTTCGGATCGCAACCGATCTGCAGCACCCGCTTGCCGAGCTTGGAGAAGGCCACCGAAAGGTTCGACGACGTCGTGCTCTTGCCGATGCCGCCCTTGCCGTAGACGGCGAACACCTTCGCGTTGCCGATCTTGAGGTTGGGGTCCAATGGCACCTGCACGCTCCCCTCGCCATCGACGGGACGTTTGGAACGGGGGTTGATCGACGCGACCGGTTCGGCTGCGAGTGTCATGCGGCTACTCCTTCGTAAATGCCTTCCAGTCTGTCTTCCAATTCTTCGCCGGCGGCGCGCAGCGCGGCCAGCGTCTGTTCGTCCGGCTTCCAGTAATTTCGGTCCGAGGCTTCGAGCAACCGGTTCGCGACCTTCGCGGAGGCGGTCGGATTGAGCTTCGCGAGCCTTGCCCGCATCTCGGGATCGAGCATGAAAGTCTGCGTGATCTGTTGATACACCCAGGGTTGCACTTCGCCCGTGGTCGCGGACCAGCCCATGGTGTTGGTCAGGTGCACCTCGATCTGGCGCACGCCCTCGTAGCCGTGCTCGAGCATCCCCTCGTACCATTTCGGGTTCAGCGTCCGCGTCCGGGTCTCCAGGGAAACCTGTTCGGAGAGCGTGCGGATCGCGCCGGTGCCGCTGGTCTGATCCGAGATGTAGACCGGCGTCGCCGCCCCGCCTTTGGCGCGTTTGACGGCACTGTTGATGCCGCCCAGCGTATCGAAGTAGGTGTCGACGGTCGTCACGCCGAGTTCCACGGAGTCGAGGTTCTGGTAGGTCAGGCTGACGTCGGCGAGCACGCTCGTCAGCAGCTTCGCCTGTTGAACGGGCCGACCGGTGCGTCCGTACGCGAAGCTCTTGCGGCGCGTGTAGGTTTCGGCCAACTCGTTTTCCTCATCCCACTGGCTGTTCTCGATCAGGTGGTTGACGTTCGAACCGTAGGTGCCGTCCGCGTTGCCGTAGACACGCAGCGAGGCGGTCTCCAGATCGCAGCCATGCTCCTGCATGTAGCGCAGCGCATGCTTGCGGATGAAATTCTGGCTTTCGGGCTCGTCCGCGGACGCAGCCAGGAACGAAGCCTCGGCCAGCAGCTTGATCTGCAAGGGCAGCAGATCGCGGAAAATGCCCGACAAGGTCACCATGACGTCGATCCGCGGCCGGCCGAGCTCGGCGAGCGGGATCAGCGTAGCGCCGGCGATGCGGCCGTAGCCGTCGAAGCGGGGGCGGGCGCCGATCAAAGAGAGGGCCTGACCGATCGGGGCTCCCTCGGTCTTGAGGTTGTCGGTGCCCCAGAGCACGAGCGCCACGGATTCGGGAAAGTCGTTGCCGTCGGCGAGATGTCGCTCGATGAGTTTCGTGGCCTGCCGCGCGCCATCCATGACTGCGAAGGCACTCGGGATCTTGAACGGATCGAACCCGTGCAGATTCCGGCCCGTCGGGAGCACGGCGGGCGTGCGCACGACGTCGCCGCCCGGGGCCGGGCGAATGAACCGTCCGTCGAGCGCCCGGATGATCGCGTCCACCTCGGGGTTCTCTCCCAACAACTCGTTCGTGCGCGCCATTTCGCGGAAGAGGTTCAGATTGGCCTCGTTCGCCTCGAGGCCGGCCAGTGCGAGGACGGCCTCCGGTGCCTCACCGGCGACCAAACCCTGCACGGACTCCCGCGACGGATGCGCGCCATGGGCGCCTTCGGCCATCGCCATCAGGAAATCGACCCGCTCGGCGGGGGAAACCGCCTTGCCGACCACGTGCAGCCCGTGAGGGATCAAGGTGTATTCGAGCTCCAGCATCTGGGCGCCGAGCTTGCCGATCATCTCGCCGGCCTGCGCACCCCAGGCGGGTTCGACGGTCGCGAGATTCAGGGCAGCCGCCTGCGACTGGATCATCGCGACGAGCGATTCAAGATCGCTGCCCCCGACGTCGCTGCCGTCGCCCTGGGTCAGGCCGCGCCAGCTTGTCAGCGAGGCTTTGAGGTCGACGAGGCCCTTGTAGAGGCCCGCATTGGCGACGGGCGGCGTCAGATAGCTGATCAGGGTCGCGCCGATGCGGCGTTTCGCGATCGTCCCTTCGGACGGATTGTTCGAGGCGTAGAGGTAGATGTTCGGCATGTCGCCGATCATGCGGTCCGGCCAGTCGGTCTCGGACATGCCGCTTTGCTTGCCCGGCATGAATTCCAGTGCGCCGTGCGTGCCGAAGTGCAGCACCGCATGGGCGCCGAAATCCTCGCGCAGGAAACGGTAGAAGGCGGAGAACGCATGCGTGGGAGCAAAGCCCTTTTCGAACAGCAGGCGCATCGGGTCGCCCTCGAAACCGAAGGCCGGCTGGATCCCGACGAACACGTTGCCGAAGCGCTCCCCAAGAACGTGGATCGCGGAACCGTCGCTCTGCTGGCGACCGGGAGCGGGCCCCCACTGCGCCTCGATCTCGCGCAAATACCGCTCGCGACGCACGTGATCGCTCGCCGGGATGCGCTTGTGCACGTTGGCCATCGCGCCGAATTGCGAGGCATTGCCGTTGATGATCTTCTCACGCAGGGTATCGACGTCCGGCGGCAGGTCGATCCGGTAGCCGGCGGCCTTCATGGAGTCGAGGGTCCGGTACAGCGATTCGAAAACGGACAGATAGGCGGCTGTTCCGGTATTGCCCGCGTTCGGCGGAAAGTTGAACAACACGATGCCGACCTTGCGCTCGGCCCGGCTCGCCCGGCGCATCGTGACGAGCTTGGCGACGCGGGCGGCGAGCATCAGCGCCCGCTCCGGGCAGGAGTGCATGTCGGCCGGCGCGTCGGAAGCCTGGAACGTGCAGGCATGATGGCAACCTGCGCAGGTGACACCGGCAGCACCCGGTCGTCCGCCGAACACCATCGGGCCGGTCGCGCCGTCCAGTTCGGGAATCGCGACCATGATCGTGCTCTCGACGGGCAACAAGCCGCGCTCCGAGTCGCCCCACTGCGAAAGCGTCTGGAACTCGAGCGGATGCGCCGCGAGATAGGGAACGTCAAGCTTGGCGAGGGCGTCCTCGGCCGCTTGCGAGTCGTTGTAAGCCGGGCCGCCGACCAGCGAGAATCCGGTCAGAGAGACCATCGCGTCGATCTGCGGGATCCCGTCGCGAACGAAAAACTTGTCGATCGCCGGACGCGAATCGAGTCCCGAGGCGAACGCGGGGATGACGCGCAAGCCCTTCGCCTCCAGCGCCGCAATGACGCCGTCGTAATGAGCGGCATTGCCGGCGAGGAGATAGGACCGCAGCATCAAGACGCCGACCGTGCCTTTCGGACCGGGCGCGAAGGGAATATCCGAGACCTCTTCGCTGTAGCGACCCTGCAAGCGCGGGTGATAGACACCGACTTCCGGGTAGGCCACGGGCGGTGCGATCTTGGCGGTCGATTGCAGTGTCGCGCGGGGACCTGCCGAATAGCGGCTGACCAGATAGCGGACCATGTTGAGGATGTTGTCCTCGGAGCCGGCAAGCCAGTATTGCAGCGACAGGAAATACGCGCGCACGTCCTGGGCGGTGCCGGGGATGAAGCGCAGCATTTGGGGAATTCGGCGCAGCATTTTCATCTGCTCCGCACCGCCGGTCGCCGCTTTCTTCTTGCCGCTGCCGCGCAGACGCTTCAGCAGCGCCATCGGGCCGCTCTGCGTGCCGTCCATTTGGAAGCGTCCGATGCGCGTGAGCTTCACGACCTCGGAGGCCGACATCATGCAGACCATCGCATCGCATTGTTCGCGCCGTGCCCTCAAGGCGTCGAGCAGGGGTTGCCAGTGATCCTCGAGAAACAACATGGTGACGACGACGATGTCGCCGTGCGCAATCGCGTCCAAGCAGTGCTTCAGCGCGCCGGGGTCCGAGCCCCATTCGTCCGCAGCATGGATTTCCAGCGACAAGCCCGGCCACTCTTTCGCGAGAGCCTGTTTCGCGCGCATCGTCGCCGTGGACAGATGGCTGTCCATGGTCACGATCACGAAACGAGTGCTCGTCGGATCAGCGGCTGTAGTGAGCTTTGGCATCGTATAGCGTCTCCACGGTGATCAATTCGACCGCTCTTTCGGCGGCGTATCGTTCAGTGTTACGTCGTGCCTTTCCGCGCACGAAGAACGGAATCTTCCCCAATTCCTTTTCGGCTTCCGGCGCCCAGACCCGGTTGACGGGTGCGGGGGCGGGCTGCGCCTGGGGTTTGACGGTGGCCGTCGAACCCAAATGCGATGCCGGAGCCGCGTCGTTGAACTCGAAATCCCCACGAAACATCGTCAACAAATGCTCTTCCAAACCCATCATCAGCGGGTGAACCCAGGTGTCGAAGATCACGTTCGCGCCTTCGAATCCCATTTGCGGCGAATAACGCGCCGGGAAGTCCTGGACGTGCACCGGCGCCGAGATGACCGCGCAGGGCACCCCGAGGCGTTTCGCGATGTGGCGCTCCATCTGCGTGCCGAGCACGAGCTCGGGCTGCAGCTCGGCCACTTTGGCCTCCACCTGCAGGTAGTCGTCCGTGATCAGCGCCTCGACGCCATAGAGCTTGGCCGCCTCCCGCACTTCGCGCGCGAACTCGCGGCCGTAGGTACCGAGCCCGACCACCGTGAAGCCGAGTTCCTGCGTAGCGATGCGCGCGGCGGCGATCGCATGGGTCGCATCGCCGAACACGAACACCCGCTTGCCCGTCAGGTAGGTCGAATCGACCGAATGCGAATACCAGCTCGAATGTGAAGGCGCGCCGTGCAGCGCCGGCGCCGGATCCGTGCCCGCCAGCGCGGCCACCTCGCCGATGAATTCACGCGTCGCGCCGAGACCGATGGGAATCGTCTTGACAGCCGGTTGATCGAAGGTCCGCGCCAACCATTGCGCGGCCTGAAATCCAGTCTCGGGGTATAGAACGACGTTGAAATCCGCCTCACCGAGGCGCGCGAGGTCGGCCGGCGTCGCGCCGAGCGGAGCGATGACGTTCACGTCGACCTGGAGCTGCTCGAGGATCTGCGTGACCGCGCGAATGTCGTCACGGTGGCGGAAGCCCAGCGCGGTCGGCCCGAGAATATTGCAGCTCGCGCGCTCGCCCGGTTCGCGCGGCGGGCGCTTGAAGCCGGGCGGTGGCGCCTCCGGGGACGCCATCGCGCGGACGATTTGGTAAAAGGTTTCCGCGGCGCCCCAATTTTCCTTCTTCTGATACGACGGCAGTTCGAGCGGCACGACGGGGATCGGCAGGTGCAAGGCCCGCGCCAAACCGCCCGGATCGTCCTGGATCAATTCGGCGGTGCAGGAGGAGCCGACAAGCATCGCCTTCGGCGCGAAGCGATCGTAGGCCTCTTGGGCGGCCCGCTGAAACAACCCGGCCGTGTCACCGCCGAGATCACGGGCCTGAAAAGTCGTATAGGTCACCGGCGGCCGCCGCGGCAGGCGCTCGATCATCGTGAACAGCAGGTCCGCGTAGGTGTCGCCCTGGGGCGCATGCAGGACGTAATGCACGTCGCGCATGGCGGTGGCGATGCGCATCGCCCCAACGTGCGGCGGTCCTTCATAGGTCCAGACGGTCAGCTGCATGGGTCAGGCCACCAGTCGCGTACGGCGCACGAGGGGACGGGCGAACAATTCGGCGAGATCGCCCGCCTGGTTGAATCCTTGAATCGGCGTGAACACCAATTCGATCGACCACTTCGTCGTGAGTCCCTGGGCTTCGAGCGGGTTCGCCAGGCCGAGTCCGCAAACAACGAGATCGGGGCGCGCGGTGTGGCAACGATCCAACTGATTCTCGACATGCTGTCCTTCGACGAGTTGAGTCCCGGCCGGCAGCAAGGCGAGTTCAGACGCCAGATGCGCGCGGTGCAAGAACGGCGTGCCGACTTCGACCAGGACCATGCCGAGCTCGTTGGCGAGAAAGCGGGCGAGGGGAACTTCGAGTTGTGAATCGGGAAAAAAGAAAATGCGCTTGCCCGAGAGCTGTTCCCGGTAGCGCGTCAAGGAGCGCTGTGCCCGTTCGTAGGCTGACTGGGTCACGCGGGCGAACGAGTCCGCATCGATTCCCCAGGCGGTGGCGGCCGCTTGCAGCCAGGCGCGCGTGCCTTCGGCGCCCAGAGGAAACGGGGCCGGCAGGTGCGTCGCGCCGCGCTCCTCGAGCGCCCGCGCGGTGTCGGCGAGGAAGGGCTGAGCCAGCAGGAATCGGGTACCGGGTCCCACGGCCGGCAGCTCGGTGGAGCGTCGCGGCGGGAAGAACTGAACGTGACCGAGCCCCATCGCCGAGAACAGCGTCATCATCTGATCTTCGACGACGTCGGCGAGCGCACCGACCACGAGGAGATTCGGCGCGGCTCCGGGCGCCAGCGCCGGCAGGCTGGGCACCAGCGAGGCGAGACAGGCATCTTCGCCCTGGGTGAACGTCGTCTCGATGCCGCTCCCGGAGTAGTTCAGCACGCGCACCTGGGGCGAAAACCGGCCGGACAAGCGCAGCGCGGCGCGGGACAAATCGAGTTTGATCACTTCCGACGGGCAGGAGCCGACCAGAAAAAGCAGTTTGATGTCGGGACGTCGCGCCAGCAGCTGCGTCACGACGCGGTCGAGTTCCTCGTTCGCGTCCGCGAGACCCGCGAGGTCGCGCTCGTCGATGATCGCGGTGGCGAAGCGCGGTTCGGCAAATATCATGACGCCCGCCGCGGACTGGATCAGATGCGCGCAGGTGCGGGATCCGACGACGAGGAAAAATGCGTCCTGAATCTTGCGATGCAGCCAGATGATGCCCGTGAGGCCGCAGAATACTTCGCGCTGCCCCCGCTCGGTCGCGAAGCGCAGATCGGAGCGGACCAAGGGTTTGACGGTCGCGCAAGCCTCGGCGGAGGCATTGGGATCGGCGCTCACGTGGCCGACCCCGCGACGCTGGCTTCGGACAAGCGCGATCCCGAAGATCCCGCCACGGTCGCGGCCCGGTTTCCCTCGAGGCGGGCAGCCCGTAGTTTGAGCAAAAACTGCGTTGCGTTAATAAGGTAGGCGGAATAGGCTAGCAACGCGATGTACATCTGATACCGGGCATGCAACGAGCCGAATAACAGCGCGCCGATATACGCAGTATGAATGGCCAAGACGAACATGCTGACCACGTCCTCCCAGAAGAACGCGGCCGCGAATAAGTATTTTCCAAAGACGGCCCGTTCCCAAATGCAACCGGTGACCATGATCGTGTACAAAACGACCGTTTTCAGCAGCACGGAGGCCGTCGCGGCCCAATATCCGTTGCCCGTCACCAAGAAGCGCACGACGAGCGCGGCGCTGACGAGAAAGACCAAGAACTGGATCGGAGCGAGCACGCCTTGGACCAAGGTCCAGGGGGTCTCGTCTCGCCGTCGTCTCTCTTCTGGTGTGTATAGACCCATGGATTTCAAGCTTTGTGGCAAAGACCTGGCAACCGCATGTGCGAACCCTAGTCTCCTTCGGTCCTGTCTGTCAACAAAACTATACGTAAAGGGAACTTGACAACTAGGCCCGGAGTTGAGAAGGTTTGACTCGCGTCGGCCTCGCTCCTGTCTTTGCGAAGGAATCGGGACGAAAAACGAGATTCAATAAACGACCCCCTCGTCAAGAAGGGGGCTGGCGCAACACGCGGGACCGCTGACCGCGTTCATTGGAGGGAAGGGACCAATGGCTAATGGAGACTTGTCGAAAGAGTGGACCGGTGAGGGAAGTCAGGACGAGCGGGGTTGCGAATTCGCGGATGACGCTGGGTCATTCAAAGCGATCCCACAGGCCTTGTCCGATTCCCAGGTCCGTATGGCGCGGTTGATCCGCACGATAGAAGGGGAAATTGTGCCGAGATTGGTGCTGTCACGTCGCGAAGCCAAGCCGATCGAAGTGATGCGCGTTCGCGAGGCGCGAATACCCGACGCCACGGACGTCGCCGAACTCGTGCGCTTGCTGCTGCATCACGACGTCAGCGTGGCGTCGGCCTACGTCGACACGGTGCGCCAACGCGGAGCGTCGCTCGAGATGATCTGCCTCGATCTGCTGGCGCCCGCCGCGCGCGAGCTCGGCAATCGCTGGGAAGAAGACGAGTGCGATTTCATGCAGGTGACGGTCGGCCTGTGCCGCCTGCACCAACTGCTGCGCGAACTGAGCCCCGAGTTCAGCATCGATGAAAATGAACGAACCGGCGATCGGCGCATCCTGCTCGCCACCTGTCCGGGTGATCAACACACCTTCGGGATCGCGCTGGTCGCGCAATTCCTGCGGCGCGCGGGCTGGGACGTCTGGCACGAGTTCCTGGCCTCGAGCGCCGAGATCCTGGACGTTTGCAGCCAGCACTGGTTCTCCGTCGTGGGGCTCTCGGTCGCCACCGAGACGCGGATCGACGTGCTCACGGATACGATACGCTCGATCCGGCGCGCTTCGCGCAACCGCAGCGTCGGCATCATGGTCGGGGGTCCCATTCTGATCGACAAGCCCGAGCTGGCCGCCCTGGTGGGCGCCGATGCCACGGCGGTCGACGGACAGCAGGCGGTCACCCGCGCGGAACAGATCTTTACGGCTTTGGGCGCCACGCATTGAGCGCGGTGCGATCATCAGCGATTTTGGTCGAGTGGTCGCGGCTTCCTTCATTCAAGAGGTCTTGTGAAGCAGTTTAGTGTTGCCAAGAAATGGTTTCGGAATCTCGACAGCGAGACCGCCGGAAAACTGATCACGGTCGCCTCGGACGTCGCCCTCGTCGTTTCCGACGCCGATCAAGGAGTGATTCGCGACGTCTCGTTCGGCAGCGATGAACTCGCCGTCGAAGTGGCGGCGGACTGGATCGGCAAGACTTGGGTGGATACGGTCACCGTGGAGAGCCGCCACAAGGTGGAGGCACTGCTGCGCGATTCCAAGGGCCCCGGCATGCCCCGGTGGCGCATGGTCAATCATCGCGGCGAGAACGGAATCGACCTCCCGGTGCTCTATGCAGCCCTGAAAGTCGAGGAGGGCGGTCAGGTGGTCGCCTTCGGTCGGAGCATGCGACCCATGGCGACGCTCCAGCAGCAGCTGGTCAGCGCGCAACAATCCATGGAGCGTGAGTATTTGAAGCTGCGTCAGGCGGAGGCTCGTCACCGGCTGCTGTTCCAGGTGTCGGCCGAAGCGGTGCTGATCGTCGATGCGACCTCGCGGAAGATTCTCGAGGCGAATCCTGCCGCCGGCAACCTGCTCGGCGAGGGCAGCAAGCGCCTCGTCGGCCGCAGCTTCCCGGACGGTTTCGACGAGCCCAGCAATCAGGCGCTGCAGGGCTTGCTCGGGGCGGTCAAGGCCACGGGCCGCACCGATACGGTAGCCGTGCGTTCGGCGGACGCCCTGCGCGAATTCTCGGCGGCCGCGTCCTTGTTTCGCGAGGAGCGCTCCTCGTACTTCCTGATTCGTTTGTCGGCACTCGACGGCGCGGGCGCCGGTACGGGGATCCCGAAACAGAAGTCGAAGGTGCTCGAGATCGTCGCCAGCGCGCCCGAGGGGTTCGTGGTCACCAATCTGGACGGCCGTATTCTGTTCGCGAATCGTGCTTTTCTCGATCTCGCCCAGCTCGCGACCGAAGAGCAGGCCCGCAACGAGTCGCTGGAGCGCTGGCTGGGCCGTCCCGGCGTCGATTTCAACCTGTTGACCGCGCAGCTGCGGGAGCACGGTTCCTTGCGCCTGTTCGCAACCCAACTGCGCGGTGAATTCGGCTCCAGCGTCGATGTGGAGATCTGCGCCGTCTCGGTCGTCGATGGCGAGGATCCCTGTCTCGGGTTCACGATCCGCGACGTCGGTCAGCGCGTGACTTTCGATCGACAGATCAGCCGCGACAAGCCGCGCTCGGTTGCCCAGCTGACCGAACTGGTCGGCCGGGTGCCGCTCAAGGACCTCGTGCGCGAGTCGACCGACATGATCGAAAAACTGTGCATCGAGGCGGCTCTCGAGATCACGGGCGACAATCGTGCGTCCGCCGCCGAAATTCTCGGACTCAGCCGGCAGAGCCTGTATGCGAAGCTGCGGCGCTACGGACTCGGCGAACTCGCCTCAGCCGACAGCGAGCAGTTCGAATAAGCCATTGAATCAGGCCTAGCCATGTCCCGTCCCGCATCTCAGGCCATGGTTGCCGACCTTCCCACACCGGGCGTCGTACTCGAACTGCTGAAACCGATCACCTGGTTCCCGCCCATGTGGGCGTTCGGCTGCGGAGTCGTGTCCGCGGCCACGGGTTTCCAGGGTCGCTGGCCCTCGATCGTCATCGGCGTCATCTTGTGCGGTCCCTTGCTCTGTGCGACCAGTCAGGCCGTCAACGACTGGTTCGACCGTCACGTCGATGCCATCAACGAGCCGAATCGCCCGATACCCTCGGGCCGCATGCCGGGACGCTGGGGTCTTTACGTCGCGATTTTGTGGACCGGGCTCTCGCTGCTGTGTGCCGCGAGTCTGGGCAGCTGGGTGTTCTGGGCCGCGAGCATCGGCCTGCTGCTGGCTTGGGCCTACAGCGCGCCGCCGGTCCGCCTGAAACTGAACGGCTGGTGGGGCAACGCGGCCTGTGCGCTCTGCTACGAGGGATTCGCCTGGGTCACCGGAGCGGCCGTGATGTCCGGCGGCACCACGCCGCAACCGAAGACCTTGGCGCTCGCGGCGCTCTATAGTCTCGGCGCCCACGGCATCATGACCTTGAACGACTTCAAATCGATCGAGGGGGATCGCAGCCTGGGAGTGGACTCGCTGCCGGCGCAAATGGGCCCCGAACTCGCCGGTGAAGTGGCCTGCGTGCTGATGGCGTTTGCGCAGATCGTGGTGGTCGCTCTGCTCGCGCTCTGGGGCCTGCCCCTGTTCGCAGCGCTCGTGGGCGTGTCCCTGGCCGTGCAGTTGCTCCTGATGCGGCGCCTGTTGACCAAGCCACGCGAACTCGCCCCCTGGTACCAGGGCACGGGCGTCACCCTCTACGTGCTCGGGATGATGGTGAGCGCGATCGGCCTGCGGTATCTCGTCCCATGAGCGGGGTCGAAGAGCGCCGGAGTCTGCCCTGGCTCACGATTTGTCGCCTGGGCCTCGTGCAAGCGGCCCTGGGGTCGATCGTCGTCCTGGTCACCTCGACGCTCAATCGCGTCATGGTCGTCGAGTATTCGCTGCCGGCGACGCTTCCCGGCGCCTTGGTCGCCTTGCAGTACGCGGTGCAAATCATCCGCCCACGATTCGGCTTCGGCTCGGACGTCGGGGGCCGGCGCACTCCATGGATCGTCGGGGGACTGCTCGTGCTATTCGGCGGCAGCGTCGCGTGTGCGGTCGCGACGCCTCTGATCTCCACCAACCCGTTCATCGGTCTCCCGCTCGCGATCGCCGCCTACGCATTGGTCGGACTCGGCGTCGGCGCCGCCGGCACGTCCTTGCTCTTGCTGCTGTCGCAACGAGTCGACGGCACGCGCCGCGCAGCCGCGGCGACGATCACCTGGGTGCTGATGATCTTCGGTTTCGCCGTGACCTCGACGCTCGTCGGACGTTACCTCGACCCTTACTCGCCGCAACGCCTGTTCGAGGTGACCACGGTGGCGGCGGCCATGGCACTCGTGCTCGCGTTGATCGCGATCTGGCGCGTCGAGCCGGACGCATCGGGAGCCGCGGCATCGGGCGCCGCGGAGCGACCGGCTTCGCGGCAGGCGGCGACCGACGAGCCACGGGCGTCGGCCGGATTTTCCTTCAGCGTGGCCTTGCGCCAGGTGTGGCAGGAACCACGCGCCCGCTCGTTCACCTTGTTCGTCTTCATTTCGATGCTGGCGTACAGCGCGCAGGAGTTGTTGCTCGAACCGTTTGCCGGTCTGGTGTTCGGGTACACGGTCGGTGCCTCGGCCAAGCTCTCGGGACTGGAGCATTCGGGCGTCCTCCTCGGCATGATCAGCGTGGGGCTGGCGTGCAGCGGTCCGCTGCGCTTCGGTTCTCTACGCCGCTGGACCTTGGCCGGTTGCGTCGTGTCGGCGCTCGCGCTGCTCACGCTCGCGGCCGCCGATTGGATCGGTCCGGCATGGCCGCTGCGGGTCAGTGTCTTTGCCCTGGGGTTGGGCAACGGGATCTTCGCCGTCGCGGCGATCGGCTCGATGATGGAACTTGCACATGAAGGCCGAGCCGGTCGCGCCGGCGTGCGCATGGGGCTCTGGGGCGCCGCCCAGGCTCTGGCGTTCGGTTTGGGCGGCCTGTTCGGCACCTCGATCGTCGATCTCGTGCGCCTGGTCTTCGGCTCGCCCGTGCTGGCGTTCGGTGTCGTCTTCAGCGCCGAAGCGGCGCTATTCCTCCTGGCCGCGGCCTACGCCGCGCAGATCAACTCCCTGTCACAACGCGGCGCGCCCGCGAACTCAACGGTGGTACCCATATGAGCAATACGCTGCAGACATTCGATGTGGTGGTGGTCGGTGGCGGCCCTTCGGGCGCAACTGCCGCAACGGATCTGGCCCGCCAGGGTCTTTCGGTGATGCTGCTCGACCGGGCAGGTCGCATCAAGCCGTGCGGCGGCGCCATTCCGCCCAAGGCCATGGAAGAGTTCGAGATTCCCGAGGCGCTGTTGGTTGCGAAGGTGAACTCGGCCCGCATGATTTCTCCGAAGGACGTCGCGGTCGACATGCCCATCGACGGAGGCTACGTCGGCATCGTCGATCGCGAAACCTTCGATGAGTGGTTGCGACAACGTGCGAAAGCGGTGGGCGCGGATTTGCGCCACGGGACTTTCGAACGCATCGACCGGGACGCGGATGGGGTCGCCATCGTCCATTACCGTCCGAGCACCAGCCATGGGGAGGCGGGCGCCGTGCTAGCGGGCGCCGTGCTAGCGGGCGCCGTGCCAGCGGGCGCCGTGCCAGCGGGCGCGGTGCGTGCGAAGGCGATCATCGGCGCCGACGGCGCGATGTCGCAGGTCGCGAAGCAATGTGTGCCCGGTGCCGACAAGATCCGCTACGTCGCTGCTTATCACGAGATCGTGCGCGCGCCGAAAGCGGTGCCCCAGGCGGCGAACGGCGCTGCGGTTCACGACTACAGCGCCACCCGATGCGACGTCTATTATCAGGGCAAGCTGTCGCCCGATTTTTATGCCTGGATCTTCCCGCATGGCGACACCGCCAGTGTCGGTGTCGGCAGTGCGAACAAGGGCTTTTCCTTGCGCAGCGCCGTCGGTGCCTTGCGCCAAGTCACGGATTTGCATGGCATGGAGACGATCCGTCGCGAAGGCGCGCCGATTCCCATGAAACCCCTGCCCCGTTGGGACAATGGCCGTGACGTCGTACTGGCGGGAGATGCAGCCGGTGTCGTGGCACCGGCATCGGGAGAGGGGATTTATTACGCGATGGCCGGCGGGCGTTTCGCGGGCGCCGCGGTCGCGGAATTTCTCGCCACCGGCAAACCCCAAGCCTTGCGCATCGCGCGGCGACGTTTCATGAAGGCCCACGGCAAAGTCTTTTTCGTGCTCGGCATCATGCAGCGGTTCTGGTACTCGAACGACAAGCGGCGCGAGCGTTTCGTGAGCATCTGCCGCGATCCGGACGTTCAACATTTGACCTGGCAGGCGTACATGCACAAGAAACTGGTCCGCGCCAAACCGTTCGCGCACATGCGCATCTTTCTCAAGGACATGAGCCACTTGCTGGGACTAGCCCGCGCATGACGAATCCGAAATGGCGGTAATCGGCGCTTCGCGCTGGAAGCCGGTCGGCGCGGCGGCACTTTCCGCGACGGCGGTCGGCGCCCTCGGGGCGCTGACGACGGAATTGGGAACTTGGTATTACCAGTTGCGCAAGCCCTCCTGGCAGCCGCCGGATTGGTTGTTCGGTCCCGCTTGGACGCTCATCTTCGCACTGGCGGCGCTCGCGGGCGTGCTCTACTGGCGCGCGGAGTCGAAGCGCGAAGCGCGACTGCAAATCCTCGCCGCCTTCGCGCTCAATGCCTTCCTCAACACGCTGTGGAGTCTGCTGTTCTTTCGGATCAAACGCCCGGACCTCGCACTCGATGAGGTCGGCTTCCTCTGGCTCTCGATCGCTTTGTTGATCGTGCTGCTGCGAAGGCGCTCGACGGCGGCGGCTTGGCTGCTCGTCCCCTATCTGCTTTGGGTGAGTTTCGCGTCTTTTCTCAATTGGAACATCGTGCAGCTGAACGCACCCTTCACTTGAGCATGGAAGCGCTATTCGCCAACGGCAGGATCATCGATTTCATCTTGCTGCTCGTTCTGGCCGAGGTGATGATATTGATTATCATTCGTAAGAAGACGGGCCGGGGCCTCAAGCCGCTCGATCTCACCCTGAGTCTGCTGGCCGGTGTTGCCTTGCTTTTTGCGTTGCGGGCCGCCCTCCGGGGTCTTGCGTGGCCCATCGTCGCGCTGTTCTTGTTCTTGTCCCTCCTCGCTCACCTGACGGATCTGGGTCGTCGGTGGTGGACCGCCGCGTGAACGACCCATGCTTAAATAAATTTTATTTAGAACATTTCGGCATCTAAACACGACAAAATAGTCGTGCTCCTTATTCATTCACCGACAGGATCTCACCGATGGACAAGAAATTCTCACGACGAGCGATCGTTAAGGGCGGCCTCATGGCCGGCGCCATGATCCCGGCTCTCGGGCTCGTGACGGAAACGGCACGCGCTGCGGATTTGACGCCGCTGGATCCCAACGATCCGGTCGCCAAATCCCTGGGCTTCGTCAACGACAGCTCGAAGGTCGACGCGGCCGCGAACCCGACCCATAACGCCACGCAAAAATGCGGCACCTGCGCGCAATTCGGCGGCAAGGCGGGCGATGCACGTGGCCCTTGCAATGTGTTCGTCGGCCACACGGTGCCCGTGGGCGGGTGGTGCAAGGTCTGGGCCAAGAAGCCCGGTACCTGAAGCTGCGCGCGAGCCGCGTCCGCGGCTCGCCGTTTCAGTGCGTGTCCGGCTTCGGCGGCAAAGGCTGCCGGGCCGGCTTCAGAGCCGCTACAATGCCAGTCATGGCATGGCTCGAACCGGTGTTCCTCAGTGCCCCGCAGGCGAGTCTCGAACCCTTGCAGGTAGGGCATCGCAACGAGCTGGTCGCCGCCGTCGAGGACGGCGAACTGTGGAATCTTTGGTACACGGCGATACCGCGCCCCGAGGGGGTCGGCGCGGAGATCGAGCGTCGTCTGAACCTGCAGGCCCAGGGTTCGATGCTCCCCTTCGTGGTTCGCGATCCGGTGCAGGGACGAGTCGCCGGAATGACGAGCTTCATGCATGTCGATGTGCTCAACCGACGGGTCGAAATCGGTTCGACCTGGTACCGGCGTAGCGCGCATCGCACGCTCCTCAATACGGCCTGCAAGTTGCTGCTCCTCGGTCACGCGTTCGAGACCCTGGAATGCATCGCCGTGGAATTCAGGACTCATTTTTTCAATCACCAGAGCCGCCGTGCGATCGAGCGCCTCGGCGCGAAGCTCGACGGCATCCTGCGCTCGCATCAGCGCTTGGCGGACGGCTCCTTGCGTGACACCTGCGTCTACAGCATCGTCGCGAGCGAATGGCCGGCGGTCAAAGCGCATTTGAGCTGGCAGCTCGCGCGGCCGCGGGACTGAACCGTCCGGGGAGACATCGGTGAGCCGGTCCATCCCGCAGGCGGTGCGCGAGGCGATGCTGGGTTTGCCGGAAACGGTGGAGACCTGCTCGCACGGCATGCCGGAATTTCGCGTCCGCGGCAAGGCATTCGCCGATTACGTGGTCAACCACCATGGGGACGGCCGCGTGGCGCTCTGGCTCAAGTCCGCGGCCGAAATCCCGGAGAGCCTCGTCGATGCGGATCCGGCCAATTTTTTCATCCCACCCTATGTCGGCCCGCGGGGCTGGGTCGGCCTGCGTCTCGACCGCGGCATCGAGTGGTCCCGCGTCCTGCAGATGATACGGGAGGCCTATCTCACCGTGGCGCCACCCGAACTGGCGCCGTTCGTGGCCGCCGAGATCGCTGGGCCTCCGCCCACGCGCGCGCTGCGCGCCGAGGAGATCGACCCGTTGCAGGCTCCGTCCGCGCGACGCTGCGTCGCGCGGATTCGCAAGCTGTGCGCGGAGCTGCCCGAATCCAGTGAAGCCGTGCAGTTTGGATACCCGGTTTGGCGGACGGGCAAGAAAACCTACGCCTGGATCCGGCTCGAGTCCGGACGGGTGACCCTCTGTACCTGGGTCGGTGTGGATCGCCAGGACCTGATGCTCGCGGACTCGCGTTTCTCTTTGCCCCCCTACCTGGGCCCGAACGGCTGGATCGCGCTCGATCTATCCGCCGCCTCCGATCTGCAAGAGTTGAGGTCACTGCTCGACGCCAGCTTTCGGCACTTCGCGCTCAAAAGACTCCTTCGCGTGCGGCGTTGACTTCGCGTCGCAGCATGGTCTGCAATATCCAAGGCCCCCTCGCTTGTGGTAGTTTCGAAACAGGCGGCGGTAGATCGCACCAAGAGGTCTTGCAGTCCATGAGAACGATGCTATTGGGCTTTTCCGTCGTTTGCGCGGCCGGCGGATTCGCGTTGTTCGCCCAGAGCTCGGTCGGCGTTGGCGCGGCCCATGCCCTCAACGAACCCCTGCCGCAAAAGAGTTCCCTGACCTGCTTTTACGACGAGACCGGCGTTTTCACGGGTTATGCGCCGGCGCCGAGCGGCGCCAAGGCCGGTGAAAAGCGGCAAACCGCATCGAGCGGTGCGCACGCTTGGAGCTATACGGTCGCCGGTGATGATCCGAGCGCCTGCCCGGCCAAATTGCCGGTCGAAACGTTCACCGAGAAATAATACGTTTCCCGAGAAATAACGATCGTTCGGGATCTCGCACCCGCCACCGCGCGAGCGAATCATGGCTGAACTTCCTGCTGGGATCGGACAGGCCGACGTTGCGGACGGCGTCGCACCCGTGTTCATTTCCTACGCGTCCAGCGACTCGACGGTCGCGAATCGTGTCTGTAATTTTCTCGAGAGTCGCGGTGTTGCCTGCTGGATCGCGCCGCGAAACATTCTGCCCGGCAGCCTCTATGCCGACGCGATCGTACAGGCGATCAATCGCTGCCCCCTGTTGATCGTGATCCTTTCCGAGCGCGCCGTGACCTCCGGGCACGTGCTTCGGGAAGTCGAACGGGCGAGCTCGAAGAATCGACCGCTGATCTCGCTGCGCATCGCGACGGTCGCGTTACCCCCCGCGCTGGAATATTTCCTGAGCGCCTCGCATTGGCTGGACGCCGGCGAGGGCGATCTCGAGCGCGTGTTACCGCAGCTGTTCGACGCGGTGCGGGGCCACCTCGAGGCTGGCACCGCGCCGGGATCCGGCGCAGCCCCGCCGATCGGGGCCGTCGCCGCGCGCGCGAGCCTCGCGGCGACGGTGCGCGCCGGCCGCTGGGGAGGCCGTGCGCTCTGGTTCGTCGGATTCGCGTTGCTCGGGGCCGTGGGCTTCCTGCTGGTCGACAAATTCGACACCTCTGCGCCCGTGCCCGCGGCGCCCGCGCCGGCCGCACCGCCGGCGCTGTTCGCGCCCCCGCCGCATTCGGTCGCGGTGCTCCCGTTCGTCAATTTGAGCACCGATCCCAAGGACGAATACTTCTCGGACGGGTTGTCGGTGGAACTGCTCGACTCCCTGGCACGAATCCCGGACTTGCAGGTGGTCGCCCGCACCTCGTCGTTCTCCTTCAAGAACAAGGCGCTGGAGGTGACCGAGATCGCGCATCGGCTGAACGTGGGAGCCGTCCTCGAGGGCAGTATTCGCCGCGACGGCAAACACCTGCGCATCGCCGCCAACCTCGTCGACGCCCGGACCGGCTTTCGACTCTGGACGAACTCCTTCGACCGAGATCTCACCGATGTCTTGAAGCTGCAGACCGAGATCGCCACGGCGGTGACGACCGCCCTGCAGGCGAAGCTGCTCGCCGACACCGAGAACCTGGTCGAATTGGGCGGAACGAGCAACCCGCAGGCCTTCGATGCGTATCTGCGCGGTGAACGCCTCGTCGGCACTCCGCTCGACGAGGCGGGGACGCGGGCGCAGCTCTCGGCCTATGACGAGGCGATCCGACTCGATCCACGGTTCGCGAAGGCCTATGTGGCGAGGGCGCTCGCCGAAGTGATCTTCGCGACGAATACGGCGGCTCCCGCCGAGGCGCGCGCGAGCATGGAGCGGGCGCGCGATGCCGCCCGACGCGCGGTGCAGCTGGCGCCGGATCTCGGCGAGGCGCACTCGGCGCTCGGTTGGGTTCTCGAGGTCGGCTTCCTGGACTACCCGGGAGCCGCCGCCGAACACGAGCGCGCCCTCGCGCTGTCGGCGGGCAACGCGCGGGTGCTGCTGATGTCGGCGTCTTTTCTGTCGAAAATCGGCCGCGCCGATGCGGCGCTCACGAACGCGCAGCGAGCGGTCGTTCTCGATCCGCTCAATGCCGGCGCCTATCGCATCCTCGGTCGGGTGATGCTTTACACGCGTCGTTACGCGGATGCGATCACGGCGTACGACCGGGCACTGAGCCTCAACCCGAAGGCGGTTCAGGTGAATGCGAACCGTGGGCTCGCGCTGTTGGCGCTCGGACAGTCCGCGTCGGCGCGTGAATCCTGCGCCAGGCCGCCGCTCGACTGGCTGAGTCACTTGTGTCTTGCGATCGCATGGCATCGGCTGGCGCAGGAATCGAATGCGCAACGCGAATTGGCGGCACTGCGCGCGTCGGCCGCCGACGAAACCGATCAAGCGTACCAATATGCCCAGGTATACGGGCAATGGGGTGATACGGCGGCGGCGCTCCAATGGCTCGAAACCGCCTATGCCGCACGCGATCCCGGACTGGTTCAGCTCAAGGTGGACTTTCTCATGGACCCGTTGCGTCGCGATCCGCGTTTCGAAGCCTTGCTCGCGAAGCTGAAGTTTCCCGATTGAGCCCCGCTGCGATCAAACCCGGGTTGGCCTGCGACGAGGCGGACACGGATCGATCGCCTAAGCGGGTCGCCAATACGTGACGATCGCGCCTCCGGCGATGATCAACACGCCGCCGCAAAGGATGGGCAGCGTCGGGGCGCTGCGAAAGACGACCCAATTGATCAGCTGCCAGACGACGAACAGCGTCGCGATGTACAAGCCCACGACCCGGCCAAAATCCAGCGGCGCCAGATTCAGCAGGGTGCCGTAGCCGAAGAGCAGGCCGGCGCCGAGGGCAAAGCAAAGCACCCGCACCGGACCCGGAACCCGGTGCAGGGCAAGTCGCACGACGGCATCCCCGCCGACCTCGAGCAAGGTCGCGACGATCAGGAACACCAGCGGTGGAAGATTGGGCAGGCCACTCATGACCCCAGCATCACAGAGCCTGCAGGGCGAGCGCAAGAGCGCCGAGGATACCGGCCTGTGCGCCCAAGCGCGGGGGGACGACGAACGACTCGATGTCCCCGAGCAGTTCATCGCGATGCAAATAGCCGCCCAGCCAGTGCTGCAGTCTCGGTCGGATCATCGGCAGCAGTCGCGTTTGATTCATGACGCCGCCGCCGAGGACGATCCGCCGCGGGGAGAGGGTCAGCACGAGGGAGGCACAGAGTTGGCCCAGGTAATCCGCCTCGATCTCCCACTGAGGGTGGTCCTCGGGCAGATCTTCGAACGAGGAGCCGCAGCGCGCGATGATCGCCGGTCCGGAAGCGAGGCCCTCCAGGCAATCGCCGTGAAACGGGCAGACTCCCGGAAAGGCCGCGTCCAGCGGGTGTTTGCGCGGATACAGGTGGCCGATTTCGGGATGCATGAGGCCGTGGACGAGGTGGCCGCCCACGATCGCGCCGCCGCCGATGCCGGTGCCGATCGTGAGATAGACGAGATCCTCGACGTTTTGGCTCGAACCCCAGCGGTGTTCGGCAAGCGCCGCGCCGTTGACGTCGGTATCGAAGCCGATCGGCACCCGAAACTCGCGCGCAAGCGCACCCGCGATGTCCGTTCCCGACCATCCCGGCTTGGGCGTGTCGAGTATGTGGCCGTAGCGCGGCGCTTCGCGCCTCAGTTCGATGGGACCGAACGAGCCCAGACCCACCGCCGACAGAGGTCCGAAGCCGGCCGCCAAGCGATGCAGGGTCGCGAGCATGCTGGCGATCGTGTGGGCCGGATCGGTCGTGGCATAGCGGTCTTCGACCAGAAGCCGCCCCGTGTCGTCCCCGATCGCACAGACGATTTTCGTCCCGCCCGCCTCGACGGCGCCGTAGTAGCGCCGGTTATTCGTGCCCATCCGTTCTCCCCCGAAGCCGTGTGATGTCCGGCGAAAATCGCCGACCCCGACCGGCGTCGCGCCCAGGCGAGCACAAAATCGTACTAAGCATTACAATCGTTTTCAATCAGCGCGTCATCCGCGTGGGGGCGGGGGCCCAGACGACATGAAAAACGACAACGGCGCGACCGCAGGCTACGGCGCGGACTTGGCCCGCACCACGCCTTCGATCCGTGCACCAACCAGCATCGTGCTGATCAAATGGCTCACGTACCTGATGTTCATGATGTTCGCGATGACGACCGACTCGGTCGGCGTGATCATTCCGCAGATCATCCGGGAATTCGGTCTCAGCATGGCGCAGGCCTCGGCATTCCAGTATGCGACCATGCTCGGGATCGCGTTCGCAGGCCTGATGCTCGGGTATCTCGCGGACAAACTGGGCCGCAAACGCTCGATCATCCTGGGCTTGGCGCTGTTCACGCTCAATGCCTATCTCTTTTCGGTCGGGCACGCGGTCGCGTTCTTCGTGTCCCTGTTGTTCGTATCGGGGGCCGCGATCGGAATTTTCAAGACCGGCGCGCTCGCGCTCATCGGCGACATCTCCGCATCGACGACGCAACACACCGCAACCATGAACCTGGTCGAGGGATTCTTCGGCGTCGGCGCGATCATCGGACCCTACATCGTCACGTCCCTGGCGGAACGCGGCGTGCCCTGGCAATGGCTGTACGTGATCGTCGGCACGGTCTGCGCTTCGCTGATCGTGATCGCGCTGCTCGCCCGTTATCCGGTGACTCAGGAGCGCAGCGCCGAGCCGATCGACCTGCGGCGGACGGCGGCGATGTTCAAGAATCCCTACGTGCTCGGTTTCGGGCTGGCCGCTTTCTTCTACGTGGCGACCGAGTGCGCGATCTACGTCTGGATGCCGACCTTGCTGGCGGATTACACGGGCTCGGCGGCGATCCTCGCGTTGTACGCGCTGCCCGTCTTCTTCGCGCTGCGCGCCGCGGGCCGGTTTCTCGGCGGTTGGCTGCTCGCGCGTTACAGCTGGTCGGCGATCCTGAGCCTGCTCTCCGGATGCATTTTCGCGTGTTTCCTGGGCAGCGCCGTCGGCGGTGTGCGGGTCGGCGTCTATTTGCTGCCGCTGACGGGACTGTTCATGTCGGTGATCTACCCGACGATCAATTCCAAGGGCATCAGCTGCTTCCACAAAGCGGAGCACGGTGCGGTGGCCGGCGTGATCCTGTTCTTCACTTGTGGTGGCGCGGCGATCGGTCCGCTGGGCATGGGCTTCGTCAGCGATCACTTCGGGCATGCCCGCTACGGATTCATGCTCGCGACAGGCTTCGCCGCGGTGCTGTTCGCGGCCTGTCTGTTCAATTCGATCTGGCAACCGGCACGCAAGCAGCTCGCGGCGCGCGACCTCAGCGACTACGGCGCCGTGCGAATCGCGCACTGAGTTCGCGAAGCCGGGGTGCACGGCGGAGGCGCCCGTCGTGTATCATTCGCCGGCCCATCATGATCGACCTGAAACCTTATATTTCTCAAGTCACCGATTTTCCCCGACCCGGCATCCTGTTCCGCGACATCTCGCCGCTGTTGCGCGATCACTTCGATCTGACGCTGCAGGCACTCGAGGGTCTGCTGACTCCCGCGGAATGGCGCGAGATCGACGCGCTGGCCGGCATCGAGTCGCGCGGGTTCATTCTCGGCGCCGCTCTCGCCGCCCGCTGTGGCAAGGGTTTCGTGCTGATCCGCAAACAGGGCAAGCTGCCACCACCGGTCGTCGATCAAGCCTACGAGCTGGAGTACGGTTCCGGTATCCTGGAGATGCAGCCAGGTCGCGGCCGGGTCGTGCTCGTCGACGACGTGCTGGCGACCGGGGGCACGATGAGCGCCGCGGCCGAGCTCTGTCTGCGCGCCGGCTACTCGGTCCATGCGCTCGCGACGCTCGTCGACCTGGCGCTCGTGACAGACTACCGATGGCGCGACTGCCGGTTGCGGGCTGCCGTCAGTTATTGAACCGCGGCCACCTCGACCAGGCAATCGTAGAACGTCGCTGCGCGACCCAGGTCCGTGAGCCGTTGATGGGTGAGCTCGTTGGGGTTGGTGCCCGCCGGCCCGAATTTGCGCCACCAGATCCCGAGCCCCACGACCAGGCCGCGCCGCGCGCGATCCGTGACACGGGCCTTGCAGCGATATTCACCCCGATCGTTGAAGGTGCGCACCAGCGACCCGTCCTGGATGCCACGGGCCGCGGCATCGTCCGGGTGGATCTCGAGCAGCGGTTCGCCCTCGATACTGCGCAGACTCCGCACGTTGACGAAACTCGAGTTCAGAAAGTGGCGTGCCGGCGGCGAGATCATGGCGAGCGGGTAGCGGAGCGCGAGTTCGGGAGCCGAAGCCGGTGACTCGTAAGGCGCTATGTGGTCGGCGGCACCGAGGTTCGCGGGCGCGAATTGCGCCCGCCCATCGGCCGTGGGAAAACCGCCCGCGACGAACGGCGCGTCGGCGACCGGTATCCTGACCCAGCCGTCCCGCCGCAGCCGGGCGAAGTCGATTTCGGGGCCGAAAGCCTGCGCGCCGATCTGCTCGTCGGTCTCCTGAAAGCAGGCCTCCTCGAAACCCATCTGCGCAGCCAGGCCGCGAAAAATCTCGGTGTTGGGCCGCGCCTCACCGAGCGGGGCGATCGCCGGTTCGTTGATCAGGACGTAGGCGTGGCCGTAGCTCTTGTGCACGTCGAAGTGTTCGAGTTGGGTCGTGGCGGGCAGCACGTAATCGGCGTAGTCCGCGGTATCGGTCTGGAAATGTTCGAGCACGACCGTGAACAAATCCTCGCGCGCGAAGCCGCGCACGACCTTGGCCGATTCGGGCGCCACCGCGACGGGGTTGGCGTTGTAGACGATCACGGCCTCGATGCGGGGGCCGAATTCAGCCGAGCTCTCGCGCAGCAGGTCATCGCCGATCGTCGTCATGTTGATCGTACGGGCCGCCGACCGGCGCAGTTCGGGCCTCTCCAGTGCCGCGGTAGACACCGGCGCCCAACCGGATGCCGAGAGCAGCAAGCCGCCGGCGCGGTCACGCCAGGCGCCCGTGAGGCAGGGCAGCGCGGCAATGAGGCGCACGGCACTCCCACCGCCCCGTACCCGCTGCATGCCGTAATTGAGCCGGATGGCGGCGGGGCGTAGCGTCGCGTAGTCACGCGCCAGCCGGCGCACCGCGTCCGCGGGGATTCCGCAGACACCGGCCGCCCGCTCGGCCGGCCACTGCTCCGCCACGGCCCGCAGTTCCGGCCAGCCGTTCGTATGACGCGCGATATAGTCATGATCCAGCCAGTCGTTGGCGACGAGTTCGTGCATCAAGGCGAGCGCCAGGGCCCCGTCGCTGCCGGGCAGCACCGCCAGATGCTCGTGACATTTGTCCGCGGTCTCCGTACGGCGCGGGTCGATGCAGACGAGCTTCGCACCGCGCCGCTTCGCGGTTTGCGCGAAGGTCCAGAAATGCAAATTGGAGGCGATGCTGTTGCTGCCCCAGATCAGGATCAGGCGACTATCGACGAAATTCTCGACGTGCATGCCGACGCCCCGACCATAGGTCGCGCGCAGTCCGGCGGAACCCGCACTCGAGCAGATCGTGCGGTCGAGCAGGGACGCCCCGAGGCGATTGAAGAAGCGTGAGGCCATGGCCTCGCTCTGGATCAGTCCGAGCGTGCCGGAGTAACTGTAGGGCAGGATTGCCTCGGGGTCGCGCGTGGCGATCTCGCGCAACCGGTCGCCGATTTCGCCGAGCGCCCGATCCCAGCTGAGGGATTCGAATCGGCCGCTGCCTTTCGGACCGACACGCCGCAGCGGGCGCAGCAGACGCTCCGGGTGGTAGGTGCGTTCCGGATACCGCGCGACTTTCGTGCACAGCGCGCCGTGCGTCGGGGGATGGTCGGGATCGCCCTGCACGCGGGTCGCGACGCCATCGACGACCGTGACGCGGATGGCGCAGGTATCGGGGCAATCGTGCGGACAAGCGGCATGGACCATGCGTTCGGACATGGGCGAATTAAAGCACAGGACGCGTGGGCGCACGAACGCCGTGCTACCATTTTCCCGATGACGCCGGCTTTCGCAGTCCTGGTGCTTGCCGCGTTCGCGGCCGGCGCGCAAAACGCACTCGCGGGCGGCGGCACCTTCATCACGTTCCCGGCGCTGCTCTACGCCGGCCTCGATCCGCGCGCCGCGAACATCACCTCGGCCGTTGCACTGTTTCCAGGACAGGTTACCACCGGGATCTCCGGCTTGAACCTGGTCACCGGCGTCGCGGGCTTGTCGGTCCGACTGTTGGTGATCCTGAGTCTCATCGGCGGCGCCTTGGGCGCCTTTCTGCTGATCGCCACACCGGTGTCGGTTTTCACGCATCTGGTTCCGTACCTGGTGCTGTTCGCAACCGTGGTGTTCGCCTGGGGCAGTTTTTTCCGCAAGCAGTCCGCGGATTCGGACCACGCCCGCCTCGGTCCGCGCACGGCGGCCTGCATGCAGCTGCTGATCGGCATCTACGGCGGCTATTTCGGTGGTGGCATCGGCATCCTGATGCTGGCCGCGTTGACCGCCGTCGGCATGGCCGTGCGCAATGCGGGCGCGACGAAGAACATGCTGGCATCGATGATGGGCGGTTCGTCGGTGCTCGTGTTCCTGTTCCAGATGAAGTTCGACTGGACGATCGTCATCGCGGTGGCGATCGCCGCGATCCTCGGTGGCCAGCTCGGCGTGTATCTGCTGCGCAGGATCAACGAGACGGCGCTGCGCGTCGGCATTACCCTGGTCGGTCTTATTCTAACAATCGCACTGTTCGTGCGTTCTTGAGGGGAGATCTCGATGGAGTCGGACATTGCAATTGCGCAAGCGGCACGCTTGCTGCCGATACAGGACATTGCCGGGCGCCTGGGTGTGCCGGACTCGGCCCTCGAGACCTACGGGCGATACAAGGCGAAGCTTTCTCTGGACTATCTCGGCGGCCTCGCGCACAGAGCCGACGGCAAGTTGATCCTCGTCACGGCGATGAGCCCGACACCGGCGGGCGAAGGCAAGACGACGACGACCGTGGGACTCGGGGACGCACTGAATCGCATCGGCAAGCGCGCGATGATCTGCCTGCGTGAACCCAGCCTCGGGCCGGTCTTCGGCCTCAAGGGCGGCGCGGCCGGCGGCGGTCATGCGCAGGTCGTGCCCATGGAGGACATCAACCTGCATTTCACCGGCGACTTCAGCGCCGTCGCACTCGCCCACAATCTGCTCGCCGCGCTGCTCGACAATCACGTGCATCACGGCAACGAGCTCGATCTGGACGTGCGCCGCATCGCGTGGCGCAGGGTCATGGACATGAACGATCGTGCCTTGCGCGAGATCGTCGTCGGGCTCGGAGGTGTAGGGAATGGCTTCCCGCGCCAGGACGGCTTCGACATCGTCGTCGCCTCGGAGGTCATGGCCATTCTCTGTCTCGCGAGCGGCCTGCAGGATCTCAAGACGCGGCTCGGCAAGATCGTCGTCGGTTACACGCGCAACGGCCGCGCCGTGCGCGCCGGCGATTTGCAGGCCCAGGGTGCCATGACGGTGCTGCTGCGCGAGGCCTTGAAGCCCAATCTCGTGCAGACCCTGGAGAACAATCCCGCGCTCATTCACGGCGGTCCGTTTGCGAACATCGCGCACGGTTGCAATTCGGTGCTCGCGACGCGTGCCGGACTCAAACTCGCCGACTACGTGGTCACGGAGGCCGGTTTCGGCGCGGATCTCGGCGCGGAGAAGTTCGTCGACATCAAATGCCGGAAATCGGGCCTGCGGCCCGCGGCCGTGGTGATCGTCGCGACCTTGCGCGCACTGAAGTTTCACGGCGGCTGTGCGCTCGCCGACGTTTCGCGGGAGAATCTCGCTGCGCTGGAGCGCGGCCTGCCGAACCTGGAGCGCCACGTACACAACGTCCGGGAACACTACGGACTGCCCTGTGTCGTCTCGGTCAATCATTTCGCCCACGACACGGATGCGGAGTTTCGACTGTTGGAGGAACGGATCGCGACACTCGGCGTTCAGGCGATCAGCGCCCGTCATTGGGCGCTCGGCAGCGTGGGGGCGCAGGGTGTCGCCGAGGCCGTCGTGGCGCTCGCCGAACGTCCCGCCCCGGACTTTCGTTTCGTCTATCCCGACGAAATGCCGCTCTGGGAGAAGCTCCGGGCGGTGGCGACCAAGATCTACGGGGCGGCCGACATCGCCGCGGATCCCGCCGTGCGTGCGCAGATTCAGCGCCTGCAGGACGACGGCTACGGTCACTACCCGATTTGCATCGCCAAGACCCAGGTTTCGTTCTCGACGAATCCCGAACTGCGCGGCGCGCCGACGGGACACGTGGTGGAGGTGCGCGAGGTGCGTCTCGCGGCCGGTGCCGAATTCATCGTGATGATCTGCGGGGAGATCCTGACGATGCCCGGCCTGCCGAAGATCCCGTCCGCGAATCGCATCGACATCGATGCGGACGGACGGGTCGTCGGACTGTTCTAACGCGCGCGGCTGCCGTCCGGATTGCGCACTTCGAAATCGACGGGCAGCGGCGGCGCCTCTGCGAACTGCAGCGTGATCGTCAGGTGCACGCCCGGCTTGACGAACGCGGCCGGCGCCATGAGCATCAGGTGATAGCCCGTGGTTTCGAACACGAGCGTGGCGTGGGCCGGGATCGTGATGCGATCGAGGCTCTTCATCTGCATGCTGCCACCGCTGCTCTCGGTGCGATGCAAGGAGACGTCCCCGAAGGCAGGACTCGAGGCGGACAGCAGCGCTGCCGGGCGATCGCCGAGATTCGTCAAGGTGAGGTAGCCCGCCGCAGGGATCGTGCCGGGCAGCCAGCGGATCCAGGCCGCATCGACGCGGGGCAGCGCCATGGTCGCCGACGCAGTCGGGGCCTCGGCGCCGGCGGGGACCGCCGCGATGATCATCAGCCACGACAAGCAGGCGAGCAGGTATCGACGGTCACGCCGCTGCTCAAAACGCATAGCTGAGACCCGCGGTTCCGGTCCAATGCGGAAATAACTGGTAGCCATCGAGGTTACTGTACACCGGAATTTGCACGACCCCGTAGGCGTACAGGCGTCCGACCAATTTGCCGGTGAGACCGGGACTGAGATAAGCGACGGTGCCGGCCGTATCGGTCGTATCGGCGAGCGCACCCTGATCGGCATTCTTGCGCGACAGATTCACCTGTAACTGTGGAATCAACCCGGGGTTCGACACGTAGCGCACGCCCAGACTCATCGTCGCGGAGTTGCCCGGACGAAAGTCATTGCCGGGTTGATCGAGCCGGTGCGCGACGGCGGCCTGGAACTGGAAGTTGCCGAAGGCGTCGAAGTTCTCCGTGATCGGCTGATGGTAATAGGTGCCGACGATCAGGTCCGTGCTGCCGGTACCGGCCTGCAGACTGGAATCGAGCGGGGTGCCGACGTTCGGTCCGTCGTAAAAATTGACCGCCGTGCCGTTCTGACCGGTCGGCAGTTTCACCCCCAGCTGGAATCCGAGATTGTGTGCCGGCAGCAGACCCTGCCAGCTCGCCAGCAGTTTGATGTCGCCGAGATTCGAGACGTGTGCCCCGCTGACTTGATCGGGCGCGGATTCAGAAGGGGTGTAGGGTGACTGCTGCTGGCCGTAGGTCGTGTGGTCGCGTTCGACGTAGGGCACGAGCAGGTTGAAGTTCCAGTCCGCGTCGGGCCGGTAGCTGAGACCGAGGGTGTAATACTTGTTGATCGTTTGTTTTTCGATTTCGCCACCGCCCAGCAAGGGATTCGAGGGATTATTCACGACCTCGGCGGGCGTGGCGTAGCCGGTTCCGCTGCGCAGCTCGTCCTGATTGATATAGGTGTATTCGAGATTGATGCGCCACCCCGAGGCTGTGGAATAGCCCATGGCTGCGTCCGAGTTGACGGTGCAGCCGCAGGTGGCGCAGGCCCAGTCGATGCTGGGCGACAGGGCGAAGAGCAGGCCCGCGAGCGACGCGGCCTGGGAATGTTTCGACGTAAACATGGCGAACTCCCTCGAACCCGCTGCTGCGGGCGTTTGACTGATTGACGACAGGGGCTGCGGTCCGTACCGCCGTGTAGCGGCACGCCGCGCCTGATCCAACCGATCAAACGAGCGGGGGTGGCCCTCGGGCCTGGTGAGTTCGGAACGGCGAGGTCGAAGGACGGGAGAGAGTCTCGGCGACGACTTCGGAAACGCTACGGTAGGACGCGACGAAATTCCAGTCCTCACCGAGAGGCCCGGCGACGCTCGCGTGCCCGAAGGGGCAGGCGGCCCCTTCGTGATGGGCCGCCCCGTCCCGAGGGTGATGGTCCTGGGTCGGCAGCGAGGCCTGAAGGTCGGCCTTGCACAATTCGAGTTGAAAAGCTCCGCTCGCCGAGGGCATGAAGCCCTGCGGCACCCACGCCCGCAAAATCACCAGCGCAAGTAAAGCGCTGATGGCGAAGCGGCGGCGAAAGGCGGAGCGGAACGTGCGCATCTTAGTGCGTCACGATGCCACACCCGGCACGGCCACGCCAGGACGAGGTCACAGTCTCAGGTGCAGGCTCGCGTTGTCCGGGGATAGCACTGCCGTGGTCGTGGCGGGTCCCGACTGCAGGACGAAGATGCCGCGATGCGAGGGATCGATCGCGAAAAACAGCGAATAATCCAGCGTAAGTCGCTGCGGTTTCTGCGCGCAGTGGACGGCGAAGAACAATGCCGCATACGCGCCATCCGCGTGATCGTCGATCAGCTGCCGACTCGGCTCGATCGTGCACGCATTGCCCGCTCCGCCGTCGATACGCAGGTGGCGGTAGGCATAGCTCACGATGTCCGGCCAACGCCGATGCACCTCGCCCCAGGTCAGACGTCCGTCGCCGTCGGCATCGAGATCCAGCACGAAGGCCAGGTCTCGCAGGGCAATGTCCCACTGACCCTCGATGACGGGTCCGCCGAGCCCGGGCGCCCCGATCGACAGATTGAGGTAGGCATCGCTGGCCGAGTGTGCGCCGGCATTCGCTGCCCACAGAAGGAGCGTGAGCCAAAAGCCGGCCGAGGTCAGGCGCGTCCACTCGATTGATCTCATGGTTGGGATATGGCCATCGTGTCGGCGCCGGGGCGCAACTCTTGAGCAAGACCGTCGATGACGGGGTCCTCGAGTTTGACGCGTCGGCGGAATTCGAGCACGTCGGTCACGGCACGCGGCTCCTGCGCGGCGACCGCCGCCGCCAGCAGGAGTCGCGTGTCCCATGGTTCTCGTTGCCGCTGCCAATTCTTGCGCGCGAGATCCAGTGCCGCTTGCGGATCATGCTGCAGCTCGAGCGCGAAGCGGGCCTGCTCGCGCCCGAAGAAATCGCTGCCGCGTTCGGTCAGGGCCGCGAAGCGCGCCGCCATGATCCAGGTGTAGCGGGCGGTGTCGGGGCTTTTCAACGCGGCCTGCGCCAGCACGATCCGCAGAAACGCCGTGTCGGATTGAACCGAATTGGCGAGCAGCCCAAGCACCTCACGCGGCCGGGAACGATCGAGCAGAAAGTCGGCATAGGCGACGAGCAAAAAATTATCCCGCGGCACTAATTTCAAAGCCGCTTGGTAGTGGGTTTCCGCGAGCGGCCAGTCGCCCAGGCGTTCGGCAGCCTCGGCACTGAGACCGTGGACCCAGGCGCGGTAGCCGGCGCTCTGCGTGGCGGCGCCCAGCTGAACCTGGTCGAGAAGGGCAAGACTCTGGCGTGCATGGCCGGTGTAGGAACGTAGCGTGGCAGAGCACGCGAGGCCGGTGGCAACATCCGCCGCGCTCGTGACCTGGACACACTCTTTACCCGCCGCTGCGTAGTCCCCCTGCACCATGTCCAAGGTCGCGAGCGTGAGCCAGCCTTGTGCACTGCCAGGATCCGCGTTCAAGGCCTCGTGCAATCGCTGGCGCGCCTCCGGAAATTGGTGCCGATACTGCAGGATGATCGCCTCGGTGACGAGGACCTTGCTCGGCACGGGTTGGGCGACGAGCCAGGGCGCGATCACGGCTTCGGCATAGCCGGCATAATGGGCGTCGCCGACCTGCCGCCCATAATCGATATAGGCGGACGCGAGGGAGAGCGCCGTCGGCAGGTCGTGCGGCGCCGCGCCAAAAGCCCGACGCAAGGACGTCATCCGCGCAACCGCGGGGTCCGAAATCGCCGGCACGTCCTGCAAGACCTCCTCGTCGTGCGTCGGCTCGTAGGGCGCGCGATAGGGGGGTGGCGGACCGGCCGAGGGCGGAACCGTCACGGGCGGCTTCGCTTCGGCCGAGGCGCTGGCATGCCGCGGCAGTGTCGCGAGCGCGAGGCCCAGGGCAAGGACGATCATCGGGCGCATCACGCGAGTGTACGGGTCGTGCACCCTCAAGACTACGAATGCGCGGCAACACTGGATGCAGGTCAGGGGTGCCGGACTGCATCCGGCCGGCCCGGAATTACGTAGACTCCAGGGATAACTGCCCGTGGGGAAGCGGCCCCTGGGGGAACTGCCCGTGGGGGAACTGCGGTCCATCGAAAGCGAGGTCCATTGACTGAATTCGTCTATGTCGACCAGCCGGCCAGCCGCCGATCCTGGCACACTCGGTTCACGGCGGCGGAATACGGGCGTCTCGCGGGTCTTTACGGGTGCATCCTGGTCCTGCACCTGCTCGGCTGGGGACTCTATTTGCACTATTCCGGCAGCCATTCGCAGCTGGTCGGCCTGGGCCTCGTTGCTTACCTGTTCGGTCTGCGCCATGCCTTCGACGCCGATCACATCGCGGCGGTCGACGACACGGTGCGCTTGCTGCTGCAATCCGGACGCAAGCCGCTCGGCGTCGGGTTTTTCTTCTCGCTCGGTCATTCGACCGTGGTGTTCGCGCTCGCCATCGCCATTGCTCTGGCCGCAACGAGCGTCGGGGCGCACCTGCCCTTGTTGAAGACCCTGGGTTCGGTGATCGGCACGGCCGTTTCCGGCACGTTTCTGTGGATCATCGGCGTGCTCAATTTACTTGTCCTGCTCGATCTTCTGAATGGTTGGCGGCGCAGCCGCGGCGCGGGACACGATCATGCGCATCTCGAAACGATGCTGCAGAACCGCGGTCTGCTGAACCGCTTGTTCGGAGGCAAGCTTCGCGGTCTGATGAGCGCGAGCTGGCATATGTACCCGCTCGGGCTGCTGTTCGGGCTCGGTTTCGACACGGCTTCGGAGGTGGGTCTGCTCGCCATGACCGCCGGAGCCTCGGCCGGGAATCTGCCGGTGCCGGCAATCCTGTGCCTGCCCTTGCTGTTCGCGGCCGGCATGACCCTGATGGACACGACCGACGGCGTGCTCATGTGCCAGGCTTACGACTGGGCTTTCCTCAATCCCTTGCGCAAGATTTTCTACAACGTCACGACGACGGGTCTCGCGGTTCTGGTCGCGCTGGTCATCGGTACGATAGAATTATCACAGGTGCTGATCGGCGCGCTCGGATTGCACGGTCCCGTGGCGGATTTTCTCGGCGGGCTGGATTTCGGCGCACTGGGGTACATCGTCGTCGGACTGTTTCTGCTCGCCTGGGCACTATCGGTCGCCATATGGAAATTGGGTCGCTTCGAACAGCATCGGTCGCCGCGGGTCGGACCGCACGTGCATGCGCACCTGCATTCGGACGGGGGCCGACATACTCACGATCACACGCATTGGCACGATCGCTGACCATCCCCGCGATGCCCGATCGTCGGAAGGCTTTTTTGATTGTTTGGCTGTGGGCGCTGGCCGCCGCCTTGGGTCCGGTGCTGAGCCGTGCCGATACGGTCGCGAGCCTGCTCGGCAACTTCACGATCAACCAGTATTGCGGATTGAGCCTGGCGCGCGGCGCGACGAACCTGCACTATGTGGTGGTTTTCGGACAGCTGCCGGCCCTGCGCGAATTGCACGCGGCCGATGCCGACGGCGACGGGGTCACGACCCAGGCCGAACGTGACGCCTATATCGAGAAACTCGCACCCGGCCTCGCCGAGGGATTGACGCTCTCGATCGATGGGGTGCGGATTCCCGTTCGCGCCACGCGCTGGACCAGCAGCCTGCCGATCGAGCAGGGCGGATTTTCTCTGCGCGTCGAGATCGATTTTGCCGCGGCCAGCGTTCTAGGCGACGGCAAGCCGCATCAGCTCGAGCTGCGCAACGACAACTATGCGGGGCGCATGGGGTGGCACGAGATCGTCGTCGATCAACCGGCCGATCTTGCCGTCTATGATACGAACGCCTACGCCTCCTCGGTGACGGGGGCTCTGACCCAGGCCTTGCAAAGTCTGCCCGCGAACGGACCGCTCGACGAGCGCGCCGTGCATCTGCGCGTGAGCAGCGCTCCGCCGCCGGCGGGTGCGGTGTTGCTGGGCGCGCGCGGCGGCGATCCCGAGGCAAAGGCTGCGCCGAGCGGCGTTGGCGCGGTGGCTCACGAAGGCACGTCCGGCGGTGGTTTCGAAGTCGCGTGGATCGAACGCAAAACCAAGGAGTTGGTCGCGTCGATCTCGGCGGCGACGCTGGCACCCGGCGTCATCGCCGTCGCCTTGCTCGGTGCGCTGTTGCTGGGCGCCGTTCATGCGCTCTCGCCCGGCCACGGCAAGACCATCGTCGGAGCCTATCTGATCGGGTCGCGCGGCACGCCGCGACATGCCGCCTTCCTCGGACTCACCGTCACGCTGACGCACACGGCGGGGGTGTTCATACTCGGATTCGCGACCCTGTACGCGTCGCGCTTCATCGTACCCGAGCGCTTGTTTCCGATCTTGAGCCTGGTGTCGGCCCTGCTGGTGCTGGGCATGGGAGCCATGCTGCTCTACCAGCGCAGCCGCATCGCCTTCGATCGTTCGCCGGCGTTTTATCCCGTGGCGGCGGGGGTCGCGCCTCGGGGACGGACCTTGCTCGCGACTCGCGAATTCCGCCCACTGGACGCGACGATGCATTCTCACGGCGGAGCAATGCATTCGCATCTGCCGCCGGGAGCGGCGGGCGAGAAGATCACCTGGCGGGGGCTCATCGCTCTGGGGGTATCGGGCGGTCTCGTCCCTTGTCCGTCGGCGATGGTGATCTTGTTGGCTGCCGTCGCGCTCAACAAGACGCTCTTCGGCATGGTACTCGTGGTTGCCTTCAGCCTGGGGCTGGCCATCACGCTGACGCTCGTGGGGCTTGCCTTTCTCTATGCGCGCAATCGCTTCCGCGGTCGCAGCTCCGGTGCGCGCTGGCCCAAGGTTCTGCCGGTGGCGAGTGCCGCCATGATGCTGCTGCTGGGCGTGGGACTCTGCGTCACGGCGATCCGCAGTTTCGGCTGACGCTCAGCCGCGAGTCGCGGGAGCCACCAAGGTCCCCGCCACGCAGGCCGCGTGGCGGGGAATGGACTCCGTACTAGAAAGTTCCCGAGGCGATCAAGGCATCGAATGCCGTGGGATCGTCGTTGGAATCGAAGTTGAAGGTCAGATTGTTGATCGCCACCGGCGTCGAATTCGCACTGTTCGAAAACGCCTGTGTCGCGAACGCCGTGAAGTCCACGGTCGAACTCGGGGGCGTCGTCGACACCGGCGCGGTATGGGTGGTGGCGCCACTATCGCAACCGGCGACCAGGGCGGCGGCCACCCCGGCCGCCGCGAACATTTTCCAGCCAATCATGCGCGTGCTCATGAGGAATCCTTACTGCGCACCGAGCGGGGAGCCCGGTAGGGGGTTGTTGAGATACGGGAAGCTCGTTCCGAAGCTCGCGGCGCTGACCGGCGCGCCGTCCGTGAACGCGACGTTGCCGACGGGCGCATTGGCCGGCGTGCACAGACCCAGGTTGGTCGGTGCGCCGTTCGTGCCGATGGGTAGCGGATAGCACAGCGCACCCATGACGACCCGCAATGCGACGTCGACGACGTCGTCACCCGGGCGTCGGCCGTTCGGGAATCCAGCAAGGTCACCCGCCGCGACGCCGAGCGGGCTCTGGCTCGCCGCCGGAGTCGCCGCCACCGCGGTGTTCAGACGCAGCATTTCGGACGGCGTCACGGTGCTCAACTGATTGAGTCCCTTGAAGCCGGTCAAAAAAGCCGCCACGAGATCGTTGCGCGGGAAATTGGTCGGCGCAAGATTGGTGAGCGTCGTGCCGAGGGTCGCATTGACGGGCGCGAGGAACAGGGTGTTCAGCAGCGCGGGCAGGCTCGGATTGGTCACGTAGTTCAAAAAGGTCGCATCGCTGGCGGGCGCGCTCGCGTTGAACGCATCCTTGTCGGGCAGTCCGATCACGAGTTCATTCACCAGGGGCATGCCAAGACGGGAAACCTGCGTCCAAGCACCGCCGTTGACCTCGGGTTTCGCGAAGGTCGCACCCTCGTTGAAGATGCGCACCTGGCGCGTGCTCGCGTTGGTCCACGCCCCGATCACGCCGTTACCGGTACCCTTGAGGCACGAGGCGGCCACTTCGAGCGCAAGCGTCGTGACGTTCTTTCCCGCCAGCTGATTGTTGTTCGCGCTTTGCGTGATCCCGCCCGGAAACGGGGCCGCGGGGGCGGGGTTGTAGGTCGGGTTGTTGTCCCCCTCGATCGGCACGAAATCCACGAGATCGAAGATCTCGCCGAGATTGGCGGCAAAGCCCTCTTGTCGCTGACCGACGAAAACACGACCGGGTGTGCTGCAGCCCGGAATATTGACCGTGTAGATGTACTGCGCCGCATACGCGGCGTAGCCCGCGTCCGAGCCGAAGGTCTTTCGCCCGACGTAGTCCATCGGGCGCGTGAATGTGGTGCTGCCGGTTGCCGCGTTGGTCACCGGCGTCGCGGTACCGCTACGGGCGGGGCCCGACACCACGGTCAGCGTGTAAGTCTCGTTGAAATTCAGGTTGGCGTTGCTCGCGGCGCTGATCGTGCCCGCTTGCTTCAGTGGAATCGGAATGCTGTCGGTACTGCCCGTTGCACCGACGTTCAGCGCGATGCCGGCGTTGTTGTTGCCGAGCGTGTTCGTGAATTGGAACTGAAAAGTGAGGTCCTCGACCGCGTCGCCGGTGTTGTCGATCTTGATTTCATAAAGTCCGGCCGGATCGAGCGCGAAATAGTTCGGGCCGCCGTACGGATCCTGCAGCGGGATGTAGTTCGCGAGGATCGTGACGTATCCTGCGCGCCCGGTCTCATAGCTGTTGAACAGGTACAAGTCGGTTGCATCCAATGTCGGGTAGCGGGTGATGTTGGGCGCCTCGCGATGGCTAGACGCAAAGGCGATGAGCGGCAGCCCCAACACGGCGGCTGCAATGGTGTACTGGTACTTCGGCATAAACGTCCCCTCTGTTTTAAAGCACGCTCTGGCATTACGGCACTCTTGCCCCGGTAGTACGTGGCGAGGCGGCTTTTGGATGCAGGGACGGCCGACGAGGCCGAGGTCAATCGATCAGCCGCAGCCGAAGACGATCGCGGGAGGCTTCGCGCCGTTCGGCCTCGGCGACTCCGGAATCGAAGAATGCGAATCCGGAGCCGGATCGTTTCGACAGGTACATCGCGCTGTCGGCGCTCTTGAGCAGGGCGTCGGTGGTCGTTCCGTGCCGCGGACAGGTCGCGATCCCGATGCTCGCGCCCACGCTGACGGTCAGTTTTCCGAGGGTCTGCGGCTCCGAAACGATCGCCAACAATTTTCCTGCGACCTCGGCGAGTTGTCCCGGATCGTCGAGGTCGGGAAGCAGGCAGGCGAATTCGTCGCCGCCCAGGCGGCTGACGACGTCGCCGGTGCGGACGGCGCGGCGTAACCGCGTCGCAACGGTGCGCAGGAGCTCGTCACCGCTGTCGTGACCCAGTTCGTCATTGATGCCTTTGAACCCATCGAGATCGAGGTAGAGCAAGGCCATGACAGGGGGAGTCGATCCGCTTTCGGCAATCGCGGCGTCGAGTTGATCGCGCAAAAAGCGCTGATTCGGCAGGGAGGTCACGGAATCGTGCATCGCAAGATAGCGCGCGCGCCGTTCCTGGGCTTGCGCACCCGCCAGGGTGGCACGGGTTTGCCTCAAGGTCGCCTCGACTTGAGCAACCTGGGCCTCGAGACGCCGACGACGTTCGAGTTCCGAGGCGAGATTACGGTTCACGATCTCCAGGGCGTCGATGCATTGGGCGATCTTGGCCTGTAGCCGGCGCATCTTCGCCTGGGCGACCGGTTCGACGGTCGCCGCGAGGACCTCGTTGATGTGCTTCACGAGCTGGGCCTCGAGGTCGCGCGCCGGGATGACCCGGTTGAGCTTCACGCCATCGCCGCCACCGGTTCGAATCATCACAGGATCTCCACGGGCCGAACGAAGCTGCCGTTGCGTGTATCCACAGCCTATTTAAGCGGTGCTGGATTCGAAGGGTCGGTACGCTAGCTCACATAACGGGGCGTGCGGCGGCGCTGCCCCGGTCTGCGGCGGCGCGCAAATCAGGCATGGACGTCGAGATAGACGCCCTTGGCCGTCGTGTCGTCGGCGGCAAGCCGATACTGCTGCGCCGGAGTCGCTGCGCTCACCCGGCGGGTGCTGGCCATGCTGTCCGAATGGTCCACGGTAACACCCGCCTGCCGAGCGGGATCCCCGACATAGACCTCCGAGACTCCGACCTCGGTCCAACTCACGTCGAGCGGTTCGGCGCCCTCCTGGCCAATACCGCGTTGCGACACGCTTGCAGCCGAACTCACGCCCACGCGCAGCGTAGAGCGCTCCGCGGGCGCAGATAAAACCAACGATTGAGTGGAATTGACGCGCAAACTCACGAGCGCTCAGAGCCAGGGGCCGCAAGTCGGCCGGCGACTCGATCGGTCAGTCTTCATTGACTCACTCATGAGCGGCATATCCTATGCGCCACGCGCCGGGCTCTCCAGGTTCTTGGAGCCTTTTGAGTCTAGCATGGAATAGTCGGTTGAGATTAGGTGCTGCGGCCACGCAACGCAAACCTGACGCAGCGGTAATGCCTCGGGCCGCGCACAGGGCTAGCGAGCCTCCGGCAACACGATATACTCCTCCGATGACCGCTGCTCAGACTGCCGAAGACTTTCAAAATCAAACGCTACCGTTCGTTTCGCGAACCTTTGCCTTGACGATTCCGCAACTGCCGGTGTCTCTACGCAGTGCGGTTACCAACGCCTATCTTTTGTGCCGGATTGCCGACACGATCGAGGACGAGCCGGCGGTTTCCCCACCGGAGACGATCGCCCTGATGCAGCGGTTCAAGGATGCCGTCGCGGGTCGCGCGGACGCGGCGGCCTTGGTTCGTGATCTCGCCCCCTTGTTGTCGGATCGCACGCTGCCGGCCGAGCGGGATCTCGTGATCCACATGGAACGCGTCATTAGCGTGACCGCGAGTTTTGCTGCGCCGCAGCGAAAAGCCATCGAACGCTGCGTTGCGATCATGTGTCAGGGAATGCCACACTTTCAATTCAATGCAAGCCTGCGCGGGCTCGCGCGCATGAGCGACCTCGATGATTATTGTTACTACGTCGCCGGCGTCGTCGGCGAGATGCTCACGGAGTTGTTCTGTTGCCATTCACCCGAGATCGCCCGGCACCGGGTGGAGCTCGAATCCCTGGCCGAGTCCTTCGCGCAGGGCTTGCAAATGACGAACATCCTCAAGGACGTCTGGGAAGATCGCAGCCGCGGGGTTTGTTGGTTCCCTCAATCCGTATTCGGCCGTCACGGCGTCGACTTGGCGCAATTATCGGCCGAGCCCCACGATCCCCGTTTCGCCGCCGGGCTCCAGGAATTGATCGGGATTGCGCATGCGCATTTGCGCAATGCCCTGGAATACACCCTGCTGATTCCCGCCAACGAACCCGGGATTCGCCGCTTTTTGCTCTGGGCGGTCGGGCTGGCCGTGCTCACCTTGCGAAAGATCGAAGAGAATCCGCGCTTCACGGCCGGTGTGCAGGTCAAGGTGCCACGCTCGGCGGTCGCCATGACGAGAATCTGGACGGACATCGGACTCAAACACGACTGGTTGTTGCGCGCTTTGTTCCGGTACGCGGCACGCGGTCTGCCGCTCGCGCAGCTCGGTCCTCTGCGTCGCCACGATGGGGAACTCGATCCCGTGCCTCCCGCCGGGCACCAGGACCTGGTGAACGATGCGGCCGAGAGAACCGGCACTTACGGGACGGCGCGCCGATGATCAAAGCAGCGGCCGTCTCCCGGCAAGAAAAGCAGGACTTTCCGCCGATCGACAAGGTCGATGCCGCGAGCCTGGACGCGGCGATCGCAGCCGCGCGCGATGCGCTTTTGCACCGGCAGGACACGGATGGTCATTGGTTGTTCGAACTCGAGGCGGACTGCACGATTCCGGCCGAGTACATCATGATGATGCACTTCCTCGACGAGATCGATCCCGCGCTGGAGCAAAAGCTTGCCGCCTACCTGCGTTCGCGGCAGGCGGCGGAGCACGACGGGTGGCCGCTCTATCACCGCGGCGACTTCAACATGAGCTGTTCGGTGAAAGCCTATTACGCGCTCAAACTCGCCGGGGACGACCCGGAGGCGCCGCACATGCGCCGGGCGCGACACGCGATTTTGAGCCGCGGCGGAGCGGCTCGTTCCAATGTGTTCACGCGCATTGCGCTGGCGCTGTTCGGTCAGCTGCCCTGGCGCGGCGTCCCCTACATTCCAGTCGAGATCATGTTGCTGCCGCGATGGTTCCCGTTCCATCTGGACAAGGTTGCTTATTGGTCACGAACGGTCATGGTGCCGCTGTTCATTCTGTGCACTTACAAACCGGTTGCCAAGAATCCACGGCGTGTGCACGTCCGCGAATTGTTCGTGACTGCGCCTGAAAAGGAGCGGGATTATTTCCGTGACGTGCGCCTGCGCGGGGGCTGGCTGCCACGGCTCTTCCTCTTCTTGGACCGCATGGGACGCATGATCGATCCGCTGATACCGAAGGTGATGCGCCGGCATGCCACGCGCCGTGCCGAACATTGGACCCTCGAGCGTCTGAACGGTGAGGATGGCTTGGGCGCGATCTTCCCGGCCATGGTCAACGCACTCGAAGTCATGGTCTTACTCGGCTATCCCGAGGACGATCCGCGCCGAGTGACGGCGAAGAAAGCCCTGCAGAAGTTGCTCGTGGTCGACGGTGCGGTCGCCTATTGCCAGCCCTGTGTGTCGCCGATCTGGGATACCGGCCTGTCGGCCTTGGCCCTGCAGGAAGTCGGATGCCCCAGCGCGCGCAAAGCCTCTGTGCGCGCGCTGGACTGGCTGAAATCGAAGCAGTTGCGCGACGAACCCGGTGACTGGCGCGTGAGCCGGCCGAATTTGGCGGGCGGCGGCTGGGCGTTCCAATTCGCGAACGGGCATTATCCGGATCTCGACGATACTGCCGTGGTTGCCTGGGCCATGCATCAGGCGGCCGACGAAGCACGCTATGGCGAAAGCATGACGCGGGCGCTGGACTGGCTGGTCGGCATGCAGAGCAGCAACGGCGGCTTTGCCGCGTTCGACGTCGACAACATGCATTACTACCTCAACTTCATCCCCTTCGCCGATCACGGTGCCCTGCTCGATCCGCCGACCAGCGATGTCACTGCCCGTGTCGTCACCCTCCTCGCGCGGGTCGGCCGCCCCCAAGATCGGGAAGCCCTTGCGCGCGCGATCGATTACTTGCGCCGCGAGCAAGAGGCCGATGGATCCTGGTTCGGTCGCTGGGGCACCAATTACGTTTACGGCACGTGGTCGGTGCTGATGGCGTTCGGCCAAGCCGGATTGACGATACAAGACCCGAGCGTGCAGCGCGCCGTGGCCTGGCTCAAGAGTCGCCAGAACGAGGACGGCGGCTGGGGCGAGAGCAATGATTCCTACCTGTCGGCGGCGCCCGAAGTGGCCGGCATGGCGAGCACGGCGTACCAGACTGCCTGGGCCCTGCTGGGCCTGCACGCGGTGGGCGAGGGGGGGTCGGACGCTTCGCATCGTGGGGTGGCTCATTTGCTGCGACGGCAGGCGGCCGACGGACTCTGGCTGGATCCGAGTTTCACGGCGCCGGGATTTCCGCGGGTTTTCTATCTGCGCTATCACGGCTATTCCGCGTTTTTCCCCCTATGGGCGCTCGCCGCCCATCGGGCGAAGCTAAGACGGAACGCGCCTCATTGAGACGCAGCCCGTGGCTGCGGTAGGAATCGTCGCGGCGCTGGCGACCGAGGCGAAGTTCCTGGGCCACGCGGCTCGCATGCAAGACTCCCTGCGGCGACTATCGGACGGCACCCTCGTGGCGGTCAGCGGCATGGGTCCGGAGGCCGCCGCGCGCGCCGCCCGGGCGCTTTGCGCCGCTGGGGCCGGTGGCCTGGTCAGCTGGGGCGTGGCGGGCGGCTTGGATCCGCGTTTGCGGGCGGGCGATCTCGTCCTTCCGAACCGCGTCATCGGCACCGACGGCGCCGGCGTCGAGTCTTCCACCGCCTGGCGCGCCGCCTTGTCGCAACAACTCGCGGGCCGGATGCGGATCAGCGAGGGCAGCTTGCTGACGACCCCCGAGGCGCTTGCAACGGTCGCCGTGAAGGCGCTCGCCTTTCGGACGAGCGGTGCACTGGCCGTCGACATGGAGAGTCTCGCCGTGGGGCGGGCGGCGGCGGCGACGGGTCTGCCGTTCCTCGCCGTGCGTGTCATCGTCGATGCCGCCGAGGATCTGCTGCCCGCGGCGGTCATGGCCGCGAGTCGCGGCGGCGAGGTTCGCCTCGGACGGCTGCTCTCTGAACTCGTGCGCGCGCCCCATCAGTTGGGCTCTCTACTGCGGCTCGCGGGCCGCTATCGCGCAGCGACCCGCAGCTTGGCCATCGTCGCCGCCCTGGGTTGGCGCCTGCCATGAGGGCGCTCGTGACCGGAGCCACGGGATTCGTCGGCGCCGCCGTCGCACGCACGCTGCTTGCGGCGGGATGGCAGGTGAGGGTGCTCGCGCGCCGCGGCTCCGAACGTGCCAACATCGCGAGCTTGCCCGTCGAAGTCGCCGAGGGAGACCTCACCGATCCACGATCCCTGGTCGCGGCCTTACGAGACTGCGCGGGATTGTTCCATGTCGCAGCCGATTATCGACTTGGCGCGCGCGACTCGGCTGCACTGTATCTGACCAACGTCGACGGCACTCGCAACGCCCTCGACGCGGCTCGTAACGCGGGAGTCGCGCGGATCGTGTATACCAGCAGCGTGGCGACCGTCGGGATTCCCGTCGACGGCTCGCCCGGCAATGAAGCGACACCGGTGGGTCTCGCGCAGATGATCGGTCATTACAAGCGCTCGAAGTATCTCGGCGAGCAGGTCGCCCTCGAGGCGGCGCGTGCCGGCAGCCCCGTCGTGATCGTCAACCCCTCGACGCCGATCGGCCCCGGCGACATCAAGCCGACGCCGACCGGGCGCATCGTTCTCGATGCCGCCGCCGGGCGCATGCCGGCCTACGTCGACACCGGTCTCAATGTCGTGCACGTGGATGACGTCGCGGCCGGGCATCTGCAGGCTTTTCATCACGGCCGCATCGGTGAGCGCTATATCTTGGGAGGCGAGGATCTGACGCTGCATCAGATCCTGGTTGCGATCGCGGCCATCGTGGAGCGCCCTGCGCCGCGGGTCCGCCTGCCATACGCGGCCGTGCTGCCGATGGCCTACGTTGCGGAAGCCTATGCCGCGCTCACGGGTCGCAGTGGCAGGCTCACGCTCGAGGGCCTGCGCATGTCGCGCAAACGCATGTACTTCTCGAGCAACAAGGCGAGGGACGAACTCGGTTACCGTTGGCGACCGCCGGTCGAGGCCTTCGCCGATGCCATCTCCTGGTTCCGATCGCGCGGACTGCTGTAAGGGTGGTGAGCGTCGGCCCTCTGGCGAAGCGCCGCGCGAAGCCGCTATCATCGAGCCCAAGGAGATCGTCAATGGCGCGGCGACCGGCATGCCGACGTGCGGTGGTCGCGGCTCGTGTGGAGTGGTAATGATGCTTGATGCGCAGGTTCGCGATCCGATCGAAATGGCCGCGGACACGGATATGTTGATTTTGGTCGATCCGGCCGACAACGAGGTCGGTACGCTGAGCAAGAGCTCGTGTCACGACGGCGGCGGTGTGCTTCACCGCGCGTTTTCACTGCTGATTTTCAACGGTCGCGGGGAATTGCTCCTGCAGCAACGCGCGGCGTCCAAACGCCTGTGGCCGCGGTATTGGTCGAACAGTTGCTGCAGCCATCCGCGCCGCTCCGAGAGCATCGCGGTTGCCACGGCACGCCGCCTGCGCGAAGAGTTGGGTCTCAGCTGTCCGTTGCAGTTTCTCTACAAATTCCAATATCAAGTTGCCTACCAGGCTGCCGGATCCGAAAACGAGCTGTGTTCCGTGTTCATCGGTGCCACCGATCAGACGCCTCGGATCGATCACAGCGAGATCGCCGCGTGGCGCTGGATCAGCCCGGAACGGCTGGCCGAAGAGCTCAGCACCCAGGGCGTGGAAAAGTTCACGCCCTGGTTCAGGCTCGAATGGGAGCGGGTTTGGCGCGACCATCGCGAAGCGGTCCTCGCGCTGAGGCATCACGTTCTCAAATAGCTCGCCCCGTTCACGTCGATGACGCCCCCGGTCATGGCGGCGGGCGCAGCGAGCGCGCAGTACACCGCGGCGTGCGCGACCTCGTCGCTGCCGTTGACCCGGCCCAGGGGATGCTGAGCGATGATTGCCGCACCCTCGGGTCCGGTCAGATGTTCGTGCGCCATCTCCGTCTCGACCCAGCCCGGCGCGATGCAATAGACGTAGATCTCGCGGGGCGCGAGGGCCTTGGCGAGCGATTGGGACATGGCGTTGAGGCCCGCTTTGCTCGCACCGTAGGCGGGCGCATCCGGTTCGCCGCGAAACGCGCCTCGCGATGAAATATTGACGATGCGCCCACGGCCGAATGCCGGGTCGACGGCCGCGTCTCGAGCCGCCATGGCCTGCGCCGCCAGGACGGACAGGTTGGCAGGTCCGATCAGATTGGTCGCCAGGGTTTCCGCCCAAGCCGCGTGCCATACGGCGAGCGGCGTCGTCAAGGGCGGATGGAACGTGTAGATTCCCGCGTTGTTGATCAGGACGTCGATCGGGCCGAGTTCGTCGGTCACCGCGTGCCAGAGCCGCGTGACCGCCTCGGGGTCGGCCAGGTCGGCGGCGAATGCCGCATGCCCGGTGCCGGGCAGCGCGGCCATTGCCTCGCTCGCCGCGGCGGTATTGCTTCGATAATGCAGCGCCACCCGGACGTCGCGCGCGGCGAGTTGCCCGGCGATCACGCGGCCGATGCCGCGCGAAGCCCCCGTGACCAGTGCGACCAACCTCTTCATCTGCGTTGTCCTCCCGTCTTTCGTACGATATGACGCCCTTGAACCGCGCCTCATCGCGCCATGAAATCGGATCCGTTGGCGCTGGTCGCAGTGTATTCTCTGCGTCGTCGCAATTGAACGTGGAGCGATGCACAGCGTGCCGGACCGCCCCAGACCCAGGCTCGCCTCGACTCCGCGCCTCCTGGGAGCGTATTACACCCTGCGCAATCGCTGGCGGCGGCGTAACCGGGGCGACCGGGTTTTGCTGGCCGGCGCGGTATTGCTATGGGCGGCCCCCGTCGCGTGGCTCGCCGGCTGTTCACGAGCGGCGTTGCTCGACTCGTGTGCGTGGTTGAGCGCGCATGGGCTCGAACTGGGCGCGGCCGGTTTTGCCGGGGCCGTCGTGCTCGTGAGCCGCCGTCGCTCGGTCGTGCGTGCCGAGGCGACGCGCTCCTGGCTCGCCGCCCTTGCCGTTACGCGCGGCTCCGCATTCCTCGAGGCGCGCACGCTCGAGTGGGCACCGGCATGCGCATGGCTCGGGATGCTTGCGGTCGCCGGAGTCAGTCTGCTTGCCGTGGCAGCCGGGCGCGACATCGGCAGCCTGCACGGCGTGATGAAGACCGCCGGGACCTTGGTAGCGGCTGTCGTCGTCGGTGGCCTGTGCAGCTACCTGATTCCGCCCGGTCGCGACGAGGATCTTCCGCCGGGTTCGCGCTACGTCCCGCACCGTCGTCGCCTAGGACCGCCGCTACCGAAGGCCTCGCAGACCGGTCTTGCCGAATGGCCGGTACGACAGTTGTTTGCCACGCTGCGTCCCAAAGTCGTGACGCGCGCCGTGGTGCCGGTGTTGCTGGCCGTGCCGCTGGGCGCGACCGCCGATTCGGCGTTGCTGATGCTGGGGGTCACGGCGATCAGCGCGGCACTGCTCCTGCTGATCGTCAGTGTCGCGCGGGCGAGTCATGATGCCGCACGATGGTTGCGACCCGCGCCGGTGAGGCCATCGGTCTTGTGCCGGGCACTGCTGACACGGGTACTCGTGGCGCTCGGACTCTTGGCGGCCGCCTGGGGCATCCTCGCCGCCAGCGCCGGCATGATGGCATCGGACGCGACGCTGGGCAGTGCAGCCCTCTGGGTAGTGTGCGCGGCGCTCGCGGTCGGTCTCACCTGGTTCGCGACTCACCGCCGGGTCGGTGGATGAGCGTCCCGGTCCTGGCGCTGGAGGAACTGAACGCCGGTTACGGACGAAGGACCGTGCTCTCGGGAATCTCGTTTTCGATCGAGCGCGGACAATGGTATGCCTTGCTCGGTCCGAACGGCTGCGGCAAGAGCACCCTCTTGGATTGCGTCGCCGGTCGGCTGAGGCCCGAGGCCGGTCGGATCACGATCACGGGGCATTCCCTGCTCACCGATCCGATCGCCGCGAAACGCCGGCTCGGCTATGGTTGCGCGCCGGATGCCTTGCCGGGGCTCTTGACGGCGCGACAGTGCCTGGAGATTCACGCCTATGCCAAAGGTCTGCCGCAGGTCGGCGCCGAGCTCATGCACCTGGCGGAGGAACTGCGATTCTCTGCGTACTTGGAGTCGTTCGTCGATACCTTGTCGCTGGGAACGCGTCAAAAGCTCGCGATCTTGCTCGCCCTCGTCGGGGAGCCCGACCTGATCGTCCTCGACGAAGCGTTCAATGGACTCGACCCGGCCAGTGCCCTGGTCCTGAAGACGCATCTGCGTCGTCGGCTTGCGCAGACCGGCGCAAGCCTGCTGCTCGCGACGCATGCGATCGACATCGTCGAATATCAGGCGGATCGCGCGGGTCTCTTGCTCGACGGTCGGCTACGGCGCGAATGGAGCGCCGAGGAGATCCAAGACTTGCGGTCGCAGCCCCGAGGCTTCGACGCCGCATTGGCCGAGACGATCGGCGTCTAGGACCACGCGGCGTTACCGCGCTGTGGCAGCGATTCAGGAGGGCTGCTCGAGCCCAAGGCGGCCCGTGCTATGCTCCGCGAGGTGCGCGCCGCCGTGGAAATCAGCATGTATCCCCTGGTCGCCGAATATCGGCCGCGGATCCGGGCGTTCATCAATCGTCTCCAGTCAGACTCCGCGCTACTCGTCCGCAGCAATTCACTCTCGACCCAGGTATGGGGCGAGATGGACTATCTGATGCGGGTTTTGACGCAGGAGATGGGCGCGAGCGCGGCTGAGGGAGCGCAACTCGTGTTCGTGCTCAAAGTCCTGCCGGGCGTTGCTCCACCCGAGGCCTGAAGGAGGCGACGGCTTTTCAATTGGCGCAAACCCGAGGAAGGCGCGCTGGTAGACTCCGGCGCGCACTCCAGTACCTTACGCGAGAGCTCAGCCTTGTCCAGCGAAGTCGAAGAACGTCTGCACCGGGTTTTGAGCGCCCATCCGCTCGAGCGCATCGAGGGCGGGTACCGGCTGGTGCATCCGGGAGGCGTGGGCACGAGCACGCTGCGCGTTCGACCAGTCGACGAGTCACGCGACGGGCTGCGGGTCGTCGGCATCGCGGAGATCGTCGCCGAGCACGCCGGTCCCGGTCTTCCGAATCTGCATCCCACGGGTCTGCAACGGCTCAATGCCCTCGCGGTGCACGGCGCTTATCAGATTTGCGATGGGCGGATTCGTCAGGAGGCCCATGTTTCTCTTTACGAGCACGAATCGGCCGTGCACTTCGTGACGCAGACGATTTTGAACGCCTTCGGCGGACAGCTTCCGCTGGGGCGATCCATTCTGCTCGCGACCACCTCGGCCGATGCGCTCGAGGCGCAACGGATGCATCACGCCATGCCGGCCCGATGGCAGCAACCCTTGGAAGCGGCGGCGTTCGCGCAGTCGGCACGGAGCCTGCGCGACCGGGGTTTCGTGGCCGCGCATGATGCCACGTCGATCTGGGCGGAGTTTCCCTTGAGCGGCGATTGTCCGTCGCGAACGATCGATCCCGAGGCGGATACCGCTCTGCTGCAGGTGAATACTGCGATCCCGCATCCGATCGCGGGAGCCGGCTACCTGGCGACCATCCTGTTGCCGATCCGTGAGGCGACGCCGAGCGGCGCGGAGGTGTGCCGCCGCCTGAACGACCTGGAACTCGAGCACGTCGAGTTCGTACCGCGTCTCGGCGCGTGGGGGCTGCATGGGTCGAAGGAGCTACCGGGTTTCACCTATTTTCTGCCGTACACGGCGCCCTACGCGGACCTGCAGACGACGTTGATCCTCTGGTGTGCGCGCCGCGCCGCGTGGCTACGCGAGCGTTTTTGGGTCGCGCGGACGGGGCTCGATCTCGAGCCGCGCAGCGCCGCTTGATTCCTGGATGAGCTTGTCCGGCTTCGAGCCCGGGTATCGGGCCATGATCTTCGGTGCGAGCGGTGGCCTGGGCGCCGCGCTGGCCCGCGCCCTCTGCGCCGATCCCCGTTGCGCCGTGCTCTACGCCGGGAGCCGCCGCCGCGACTTCGCGGCCTCGGACGCGAAAATGCGGTGCTTTCACTTCACACTCGAGGACGAAGACTCGATCGCGGACAGCGTTCGTAACGCACTGCGGGAGGGCCCCTTGCACCTCGTCTTGGTGACAACCGGGTTGTTGCACGCCGGCAACGTCCAGCCGGAAAAGTCCTGGCGGGCGATCTTGGCCGCGAACTTGCAAGAGGCCTACCTCGTCAATGCCGTCGGGCCGGCCTTGATCGCCAAGCATGCGTTCGCGGCGCTGGCGCCGCAGACCCGTGTCGTGTTCGGTGTCCTGTCGGCACGCGTCGGTTCGATTGCCGACAATCGATTGGGCGGCTGGCATGCCTATCGGGCGTCGAAGGCAGCCTTGAACATGCTCGTACGCAATTTTGCGATCGAACTCGCGGTGAAGCATCCGCGCGCAATCTGCGTGGCGCTGCACCCCGGGACCGTGGCTACACCGCTCTCGGCGCCATTTCAAGCGAACGTCAAGCCCGGCGCTCTGTTCACGCCCGAGCAGAGCGCGGGGCATTTACTGCGCGTCATCGACGGACTCGACGTGACACGCAGCGGAACCCTGATCGCCTGGGACGGTGCAACGATTCCATTCTGATGGCCGGCGCTCGCCGCCGGCCGTCAAGAGGTACAGTGCCGCGACAGGAATTCTCGGACGAGGGGCGAGACCGGTCGCGTCGGGGCGAGAGGGGTCAGCAACCGCGTCACGCTAAGGCAGGGCGCCCTGAGTTCGGTGTCGCGCGGCACGAGATAAACGGAACCGTTCGGCTGGGTCTTGTCCGCCGAGAGCCAGGCGTTCGGAAAGCGCGTGTCCTTGCTGGGGATCCCGATCATGTCGCCGGCCGGACCGGAACCGAGCAGAAACAAGGGACCGGAGAGCCTGCTGGAACGATGTTCGAACTCGATCTGTCGCAGGTCGGCGTAAATCGGCGTGTCGACCGCATTGCGCTGCCGATAGTGTTGCAGCAGGGAAACAGCGAGCACTCCAACGAGCAGCAGGGCTGCCCCCATCGCCAAGGCCCTCATGGTTCGCTCCGGTGACTCGTGGTGTCGCCATGATAGCAAGACGGTCCCGCTCGTCCGGTATACTGAGCGTCGGATCGAGGCGGGCAGGAGTGGGACATGGCAACGGGTTGGGCCGGCGACGGTGCGGTACAGGATCAGATCGATGCGACGGTCAAGGACGCGATCAGTCGTGTGCAAAGCCAGCTGCCGCAGGGTGAATCGCTGACCCATTGCAGCGAATGCGGCGCCGAGATTCCCGCCGCGCGGCGCCAAGCAATTCGCGGTGTGCGCCTCTGCGTGAGTTGCCAGTTGGAACACGACGTGGAGGGCGCGAAGTTCGCCGGCTACAACAGGCGCGGCAGCAAGGACAGTCAACTGCGATGAAGGGCGCGTCTATGAGTATAATCCGCCGATGAGTTTCAATTGTCTGAAGTGTCCCGGTTATTGCTGCAGTCACTCGCGCATCGAGGTCACCGACAAGGACATCGAGCGTCTCGCCCTGCATTTCGGCATTTCGGCTCGTGCCGCGCGCAAACGCTATACCTATCACTACCAGACCAAGGACGTCAGCGAACAAATCCTGCGCCACCACAAGGATACGGTCTACAAGACGGTGTGCCGCTTTTTCGACCGTACGAAGCGTCAGTGCACGGTCTATGCGGCGCGACCCGCGGTCTGCCGGAAATATCCTTATGGCAATACCTGCGGTTACTACGGATTTCTGCGTTTCGAGCGCAGCTTTCACGGCGACGAGGATTTCGTGCCGACGGCGTGAGCCGCCGTGTGCGTAATGTCCGGAGTCCGGCGTCATGAGTTCATCACTTCGGGATCAATTGCTCCAACTCGGTCTCGTCAACAAGGCCCAAGTCAACGAGGCTGAGCGCCAGCAACAGCGGCGCGAGCGCCCACCGCAGCGCGCCGACCGGCCCCCGCACCCACAGCACCAGCGCCCGCAGCCGCGCGGCGCGCCGGGGCAATCGCAACCGTCGCAGCGACCGCCACAGCGACCCTCACAGGCGGTGCAGCGCCCGCAGCCACCCCGTCCCAACCCCCCGTCGCCTGCGCAGGCGGCGCAAGCGGCCAAGATCGCACGGGATCTGGCCATCAGTCAGAAGCAACGTGTGAAAGCGGAAAAGCGCGCCCGCCATGCCGAGATCAAACAGTTGATCGAACAGCACGTCGTTGTGCGACCGATCGAAGGCGAAGCCTACAATTTTCTCGACGACAAGAAGATTCGGCAAATCCGCATCGATCCGGCACAGCGCGCGATGCTGAGCCGAGGCGAGTTGTTGGTGCTCCGCTTCGACGGACGGTATCACTTGCTGCCTCCCGAGATCGCCGCGCGCGTACGCGAACGCGACGAGCGCATCTTCGTTCATTCCGGTGCCGAGGCGGCCTCCGCTGCACCCTCCGAAGCGGCGGCCACCGTCGACGACGCCTATGCGGCCTTCGTGGTGCCTGACGATTTGATCTGGTAGCACTCGACCGGAGAACGGAGGTGCGCCCGGAGGGCGCTCCTCGTCCTCGGGCTGCGCTGCGGATGATTTCCGCTCCAACTTGGCGCAGCCGATGCACCGTCACAAAGCACCGGAATCGTGCCGCCTATCCGCCTTGTTGCATCGCTCGCTCTGTGATAACTATTGATTATAAGGTCATGCCCGTTTCCACGGGCGCCACCACCGAGGTTGCAATGGATACACCGGCTTCGAGCATGAGCCGTCGCAGTTTGCTGCGAATGATCGGAACCGTCGCGGGCAGCGCGACGATGTATCAGGCGATGAGTGCGCTCGGTTTCGCGGCCGACTCCCCCTATCAAGGCCCGATCGATCTGTCAGGCGCGCCGCGCGGCGCGTCGGTCATCGTGCTCGGCGCCGGCGTGGCCGGCATGACGGCGGCCATCGAACTGCGTGATGCCGGTTATGAGGTCCAGGTGCTCGAGTACAACTCGCGTGCCGGCGGCCGGAACTGGACTTTGCGCGGCGGAGACCGCTATACCGAACTCGGCGGTCTCACCCAGGAATGCCGCTTCGACCAGGACTTGTACATCAACCCAGGCCCCTGGCGCATTCCCTATCATCATCGCGGTATCTTGAGTTACGCGAAGCGCCTGCGTGTTCCGCTGGAACCGTTCTTCCAGGTGAACTACAACGCCTACCTGCACAGCAGCAAGGCCTTCGGCGGCAAGCCCCAGCGCTTCCGCGAAATCAAGGCGGACTATCAGGGGCACGTCGCGGAATTATTGGCGAAAGCCACGCGCCAAAACGAACTCGATGCGGCGGTCAGCGGCGAAGACCGCGAAAAGCTGCTCGAGTCCCTGCGCCATTGGGGTGCGCTCGACAAGAATCTTCGCTACGCATCAAGCGACGCGGCCAGCGCGCGTCGCGGTTGGAAGAAGAAGCCGGGCGGCGGCGCGAGCGCGCGTCCGATCCCGTCCGAGCCTTTGGAGTTGCCGCACATTCTGAATTCCGGCCTTTGGGAGGGGGTGTCGGCAGGCGACGAGTACGACATGCAGACGTCGTTGTTTCAGCCCGTCGGCGGCATGGGCCGAATCGGGGAAGCCTTCGGTCGGGAATTGGGTCCGCTGATTCGCTACAACGCGAAGGTCATCGACATTCACCAGGACGAGCGGCAGGTGACCGTGACCTACGAGGACACCGAGTCGCCCGGCACTGCGCAGAAGGCGACGGCGGACTGGTGCGTCTGCACGATTCCCTTGCCGATCCTGGCGCAGATTCCGTTGAACGTCGGCACGCCGCTCGCAAGCGCGATCGCGTCGGTACCCTATGCTTCCGCCGTCAAGGTCGGTCTGCAGTTCAAGCGCCGCTTCTGGGAAGAGGACGAGCATATTTATGGAGGCATCACCTACACCGATCTGCCGATCACCAATATCGGGTACCCGAACACGGGTTTCTTCAGCGGTGGCAAGGGAGTTCTCCTTGGCGCCTATATTTGGGGCTTGAACGCCATGGAATTCACGTCCATGGCGCCGGAGGAACGCATCGCCAAGGCGCTCGACTACGGCAGCCAGATTCACCCGCAATACCGGACCGAATTCGACAACGGCATGGCCGTAGCCTGGCACCGTTCGCCGTTCGCGATGGGTTGCTTCGGCATGTGGAGTACGGCCTCACGCGCGGCGCATTACGATGACCTGTGCCGCATCGACAATCGTGTCGTGCTCGCCGGCGAGCACGCCTCGTTTCTGGGCGGTTGGCAGGAGGGGGGCGTCACCTCGGCTCTCGACGCCATCGGCCGACTGCACGAGCGTGCGGTCGCGCAGGGAGATAAGGCATGAGCGGCTGCCCGAGCGTGCGTCGGCTGGCGCTCGCCGCGACCGGCGTTCTGGCGGCTGCTGGCTTGCTCGGGACTTTTGCGGTCAGAGCAGACGACTCGGCCTTTACCTCGAAGGCTGGGCTCGAGGCGCAGAGCGGGGCCGCGATCTACGGCAACATCTGTCAGGGTTGCCACATGCCGCAGGGCCAGGGCGCCGTGGGCGCAGGGCATTACCCCGCTCTGGCCGGCGATCCAAAATTGATTTCCTGGGAGTACGCGGCGCTCACCGTGCTTCGGGGACGTAACGGCATGCCGTCGTTTGCCTTGCCGGCCGGTCAGGTTGACGAAACGAGGGCGGTGCATTTGTCGGACGCGCAAATCGCCGACGTCGTGAATTACGTGCGCCAGCATTTCGGCAACCACTACAAGCAACTCATCACCGCAGAGCAAGTCGCTGCGCTACCGCACCCCTCACCTGAACCGACGCCTTGAGCGAGGAAGTATCACACCCATGAACCATCGATTCGCGCGGCCACTGGCCGCTACGCTGGCGGGCAGCCTTGCCGTGTCTCTGTTCTGTTCCGGTGGCGCGCTGGCGGTCGAGGACGTCACCCGACTGCCCCTGCCGGACAACAACCCGTTTCCCATCTCGGCCGCCGTCACGGTTCGCAGTGGCATGGACACCGTTTACCTTAGTGGCGCGCTCCCGCCGATCATCAACAAGGATGCACCGAAAGGTTCGGTCGCGGCCTACGGGGACATGGAGACCCAGGCGACGGGGGCTCTGACCTCGATCAAGGGCACGCTGGCTCGCATGGGTTTGGGGATGGGCGACATCGTGAAGATGACGGTGTTCATGGTCGCCGATCCCAGCAAGGACAACAAACTCGATTTTGCCGGTCTCATGGCCGGCTATACGAAATTCTTCGGCACGCCGGAGCAGCCGAACAAACCCGCTCGCAGCGCGGTGCAGGTGGCGGCTCTCGTGGCACCGGGGGCGCTCGTGGAAATCGAAGTCATTGCGGTCAAACCGCACTGAAAACCCCCCTCGCGCCGGGTGACGCGAGGGGGAAGTCCTGTCAGAACTTGTAGGACGCTTTCACGTAGTAGAACCCGCCGTTGATGCCAAATGGCGAGAAGATCGGGTACTGCGTGACCGCCGTGTTGTCGGCGGCAGCGATTTCACGACCCAATATCGTGCCGTTGATCTTGTTCGGAAAGCGATTGAACAAGTTTTGTGCACCCAGCGACAGCTTCAGACTATCCGTGAAGTTGTAACCGACATCGAGGTTCGTGATTGCCGTGGTGCTGATCGTGTCCTTGAAATACTGGAAACTGCCCGACGGATTGTCGCCGTCGTCATTCTCGTAATCCGAGGATTGGCCGTAGATCTTCTCGACCAGGTTCACCGTCAGCTTCTCCACCTCCACGCGCGCGCCCAGGTTGATCACGTAGCGCGGGGTCGCCGTGGTCAATTCGGAGTACGCGGTTTGGTCGAACAGTACGTTACCCGCCAAGGGTGATGGCGTGCTCGCGTACTTCGTGATCGAGGTGTTGTTGTAGGTCCCGCTGATCGACCAGTCGACTTTCCCGAAATCATACGTATAGGGGAAGTCGAAGGTCAGGTCGGCGCCGTCGGTGCGCGTATCGATGCCATTGGCAAAGATGTTGATACCGTAGGAACCGCCGGTAAGGACCTGCGGATCGATCACGTCCGAGCCGTGAGCATAGGCAGCGATGGCCGCATCGATCGCGGCCTGGCCAGGCTGCGGAATGACGGTGGTGCCGTTGAAGATCTGACCGGCAACCTGACCGCTGCCGACGATCCGGTTCGTGATCGTGATCTGGTACAAATCCAAGGTCGCGTTCATGTGCTCGATCGGACGCCAGACGAAGCCGAGGCTGAAATCCACGGATTTTTCCGGCTGCAAACCGCTACCCAGGCCCAAGAAGGCCGCGGCAGGCGAGTTGGGCGGCAATTGCACGTAGGCCGTCGACGGACCCACGTTGGTCGAGGAATAATATTCTTCGGCGAGCGTCGGCGCGCGAAAGCCATTGTTGATCGTGCCACGAATGGCGAATTCCGGGGAGAAATCATATCGCGCATTGATCTTGCCGATCGTGGCGTTCCCGAAGTCGCTGTAGTGCTCGAAGCGCACGGCCGCATCGACGAACAAGGGATCGATCGGTTTGACCGCGAAATCGAGATAGCCTGCATCATTGGTACGCGAGTGCGAGCCGGCGTCGAGCGGCGTGAAGCCAGGATAGGACGAGGCACCGCCATCGACGTAGGACAGCGGCGGTCCGGAGCCGATCGAATACGTATCACGCCGGTGTTCGGCGCCGAATGCGACGTTCAAGGGACCGGCGAGACCGACATCGAATTGATGGCGGATGTCCACTGTCGAGGTCCACTGCGTTGCCTGCAGATAGCCGTCATAGATATCGGACAGGCCGGCGACCGCGGGATTGCCGGTGGACTGATAGAGCCCCGTGTTGACCGTCGACAGGGTCGAGAGCGCATCGTGATCGGCGCCATAACCGGTCCCGATGTCCCAATCCCAGCCCAGGATCGAGCCCTTGACGCCACCCGTGAACTGATAGTCGTCCTCGTCGTCGGCCTCCTGCGGGTTGAAGCCGAGGGGCAGGGGATAAGTCGTGTCACCGGTCGTCGGATCCGTATAGCTTTGCTTGCTCGGCATCCGGTAATTTTCGTAGGACGCCGCCTCCTTGTGCCCATACGTGGCGACGCCGTAAATTTCGACGCCGTTGTCGAAATCATAGCCGGTGTTGATCGCCGCGATCTTCTGTTGAACGGCCGCATCGCCCGAAATGCGATTGAGGTTCGGATAGCCCGCCGTATACAACGCGTTCGTGTTTGGATACGACGTGAGATTCTGCGGCAGGAGGCGGGGATCTTCCTCACCCACGTTGCTGTGACCGTGGTTGCGGAAATCTCCGGTCAGGCTGAAATAACCGCCCGAACCCATCGCGAAACCAGAGTTCCCGCTGACGTCTTCGGTCTTGCCGCCGCCGTCGTTTCCGTATTGCCCGTAGGTCCCGTTCAGCACGCCGCCCGAGCTGTTCTTCTTCAGGATGATGTTGATCACGCCCGCGATGGCATCCGAGCCGTACTGCGCGGCCGCGCCATCGGTCAGCACTTCGACTCGCTCGATGGCGTCCAGAGGAATGAAGTTCAGGTCGACGCCCGCGCCGCCTTGAAATGGCGATCCCGTGTCGATGGCGAGGTTGGCGGTCGTGTGACGGCGCTTGCCGTTGACGAGCACCAGCACGTCGTTCGGACTGACGCCACGCAGGCGCGCCTGCAGTGTCTGACCGGCCATGTCGAAACCGAACGCCTGCATTTGCAGGGACGGCACGAGCTGGGCCAGTGTCGACATGAGGTCGCCGCTGCCGGACGCGGCCTTCAGTTCCTCTGCGCTGATGACTTGAATCGGCGACGGACTGTCGGCCGCCTTCATCCCGGTTTCGCGCGTGCCGGTGACGATGACTTCGTCCAGGTCGCCCGTAGCGGCGGTGGCGTTGGACGCAACGACTTGCGCCGTGACGGCAGCGGGATGTGCCAAGGCGACTGCCGCGCAAATGGGCAGCGCTCCTTTCCAGTGCTTTTTCATCTTTCAGATCCCTCGAATGTGGTGTGTTTGCATCGATGCAGTACCACTCCCCCCACAGCCTGTTCCTTAGCCTGCACTTAGGTGTGCTATTTTTACACCATCATCTTGTCGCAATCCCCGAGATTTATCAATCAGGCGCAGGAATCCGGGAGATTCGAGCTCCTGACCCATTCGTAAGTCTGTTGTATTGAGCCCACATATGAGGTCCGATCGGTGGCCCGCAGCCCCGGATGACTGCGGCGTGCTGGCAAATCCGGACGACACCCGTAGACTTCGGGGTCAGGTAACCGGAGAAACTTGGAATGCATGGATTGATGGCGCCGTTACGACGGCTGGTCGGAAGAGGTCGCGCGCGGTTCGAGAGGGGACTGTCCCTGTTCGTTGCGGTCCTGATCGGTTCCGCGCTGATCGCCACGGCAGACGCGGCGGCAGGGGAAAAAATCGGCGCTGCGAAATCGGCGGAGCCCCGGATTCACGTCGACATCGGTGCGTTGGACGGCGCCCCGTATCGAATCGACATGCCGGAGAAATGGAACGGCGTGCTGCTCGTCTATTACCATGGGTATTCCGAGGATCCCGTGACCTTCGCGCCCGACAAACCGAATCGCTTCGGCACCGGCTTCGCCAGTGCGGGATTTGCGGTCGCCCAGTCCGGCTACTCCGTGACGGGCTGGGCCGTCGAGCAAGCGATCGCGGAAACGGAAGCCCTACGCCGTTACACCGTGGCGCGTTATGGTCAGCCCAAAGAAACCTATGTCGTCGGGCACTCGATGGGCGGCGAGCTCACGGTGGCGACGATCGAGCGTTATCCGAATCGCTATGACGGAGCCCTGCCGCTGTGCGGGCTGCTCGAGCCGGCGAGCCTCGCGATCGGACGGGGCGGCGCGTTGTTGGCCGCCTTTCACTTTTATTACCCGGGTGTGCTGCCGGGTCCTCAGGGCGTCGATGCGGCGACACCGCTCGACGGCGCCTTGGTCAAGAAAGTCCTGGCCGCGCTGCCGTCGAATCCCACGGGGCTTGCGGAGATGATGGCCCTGACCCGCTTCAAGCAGCCGGAAGACCTGGCCGACAACGTCGTTTTCAGCACTTATATCGAACGCGATCTCGAACAGAAACTGGGCGTATCCGTGTTGCACAACGAAGAGACGATCTATGCGGGGGGACCCGACGACAATGCGCTCAACGACGGGGTCAAGCGCTACACGGCACCGACTGCGGCGCTCACCTATCTGAAGACCTGGTACACGCCGACCGGCGTGCTGTTGAAGCCGACGTTGGCGGTGCATACGACTTATGACCCGATCATTCCCGCCAGTACGGTCGCCTATTACGCCGACACCGTCGTGCGCTCGGCCAGCACCGAGGAGTTCGTGCAGCAATACGTGAAGCACGACGGCCACTGTAACATCAGCGGGCCGGAAACCGCCGCGGCGCTTGGCGAGCTGATTCGCTGGAAGCGCTCCGGCGTCAAGCCCGCATCGGGGGCCGTACCCGTAACCGCATCCTCATCAGGAGAATGAACATGTTCGAACGCGCTTTCCGAGTGGCAGTGTGGACGGCCGCGATGCTGCTGGCCGCCTGCGTGACGCCGGATCCGAACAAGGCCGCGAGCGTCGGCGCACAGACGGCTGCTCGAGACCCCACCTGCCTGCACGACACCGGCAGCATGATCGTCGATGCTCATCATCCCTGCCGTGGGATCGGACGGTCTTACACCCGGGAACAGATCGATCAAACGGGTGCGACGACGGCCGCCGAGGCGCTGCGCCAGTTGGATCCCGCGGTCCAAGTTCGACCTTGAATCTGACCGCGGGATACCACGGCGTGCCCCGTGGCCAGTTGGCGGCGGTCGTCACCTGTCTCGAAATGTCGAGCCCCCCCGGACTGCGTTCCGAGACGAGCGATCCCGCCTGGACACTGCGCCGCGTCGAGCATCCCGACCCGGCCTGGTATCGAGAGCTGTTTCGGCGCATCGGCGCGAAGTGGCTTTGGCGTTCCCGTCTCGCGCTGGCCCGCGACGAACTGTCGGCGATCCTCGAACATCCGGACAACGAGGTATACGTGTTCGCCGTCGGCGGTCGCGAGGAGGGATTGCTGGAATTGGACTTCCGGAGCGCCGGCGAATGCGAGCTCGCCTTCTTTGGAATCGCGCAAACCGTACAAGGCCGTGGGGCAGGGCGCTGGCTGATGAATCGAGCCCTCGAGCGCGCTTGGGCGCGGCCGATAGCACGACTCTGGGTGCACACCTGCACGCTCGATCATCCCGCGGCGCTGGCCTTCTACCAGCGGTCGGGTTTTCAAGCCTATGCGCGGCAAATCGAGATCATGGACGATCCGCGCCTCAGCGGACTCGTGCCCGTGGATGCCGCGCCTCAGGTTCCGCTGATTCGACCATGAGCCGCGCCCCAGAAGACCAGTCGAACGACAGGGGACTCTCCAAAGGCCGCGCCGTTTCGGCGGCCCTCTTGGCGGCCTTCACACTCACCGGTCCCGTGCGAGCCGACGGCGACGCACCCGCGGGTTTCGAACCGCTGGCGGAGAAAAAACTCGGCGACGGCGACGTCGAGTTGCGCATTCATTATCTGGGCAACCAATTTCGTGTCTCGCGGTGGTGGATCCTGCGGCGCACCGGCGGCACGACCGAGGCATCGTCCCTGGCCGAGACCCCTCAGTATGTGCCCCCGACGACGAGGAAGCTGACCAGTCGCCTCGTTTCGAGCAAGCTTTGGAGCGGTCTGGAGAACCTGGGATTTCTCGATCTGCCCGGCAATACCGATGTGGCTCTCTGCACCGATCCGATTCCGGCCGATTCGGACATCCTCTTGATCGAAGTCGTCCGCGGCGATCGCTACCGGGAATTTTCGTACTACGAACCGGCCGCCTCCTCGTGCGGACGGGCCGACGAGTTTCGCAGCGGCTTGGACTTTCTGAAAAAGCTGCTCGGGGACTCTTATGCGATACCTTGAGGCATCCTGTATGCCACGATAGGGTTGATCCACTGGTCGATTCGGACTTTCGATGGAAAGACCTGCATACACGTCGCAAGACGGTCGGATCGCGTCAGACGCCATAACCTCAGCTCGGCTCCCGCAAGGGGGACAATTAGCGAAAAGCCGGAGTTATCTGCCCAAATCGGCGATTGGCGTATTTCGCTCGCGGTCCGAGAACGTGTCTCAGTTCACCGTTCGGGCAGCTGCCAGGAGAGATTTCTGTTATTGGGTTGTGAGCGGGAGCGTCATTCCGCAACGATCGAGTGCTGCCCCAGGCCGGTAAACCAAACAGAACAGTCCGCTGACCTATCTGGTCTACGCTTTCGCCGTTCCTCGAAACCGAACGAGTTGGATGACTCGAAAATCATACCCGTTGGCTGATCCGCTCTTTGACAGTCTTGCGTAAATTCACAGGCGCCGCAGTTGCTGATTGACGGTGGTGGCGAAAAATATTTACGAGACCGTGAGGGTATTCGCCAAGCTACGTCGCTATCTCATTGAGAGGATTTGTTTTTGGAGCAACGGCCCTAGGGACACCGCAGGAGATAAGCTTGTTTTCATTCGAGAGGGTACTGATGCGATTCGCATACCTGACTTCCGCGGGCTCGTACCCCGTCGGTGGGGGACGACCTCACCCAGTGCGCACACGGAAACTTTTTCCGGTTTGCGCTCGAATCGTGGCGATCTCTCTGCAAACAGTGGGGTTGTCGCTATTGCTGCTCTTTGCCAACCCAGCCTGGTCTCAGCTTAGCGCGGTGCCAACGCAATGGAGTGCATACGACGGGACCGCTTTGCTTCCGCCAGCCGGAATCGGGTTCTACACGTCGGAAAGCGCCTTGTTTGGTGCAATCCAATCGGATTATCTGGCGCAGCCCCCGTGCGCAATTTCATCGGTCGTCGCCCCTAGCCCGCCTTGGACGTATGTCTACGCGAGCCAGGCGCAGGGCTATACCTTGTATGTCGCGACGGTATCCGTGAGTCAAACTGTCACCAGTTATTTAGGCTGCTATCCGCCAAATGGGCCAGCCCCGGGCTACTCGACATATCTCTGGGAGATTTATAAGAAAGTACCGATCGTGAGCTACTGGATCTCGGCCACGTTGCCCTGGCAATGCGCCACGTGCAACGGCGTAGGCCACCCGATCGACCCCGCAACCGGGAACGTTTACGCCACGGATACGGACGTCAAGCTTCCTGGTAGCGACGGGGCGATCGCGTATCAGCGCTTCTACAACAGTGACGACGCGGTCGGAGTGGACGGGGTACCGGGCTGGCGTCATACCTATTCGCGCTCGATCAACATTCTCTTGCAACCGCAACCGATTACTTACCCCGGTCAAAGCGCTCTGATTTCCGCCCAATTCAGTACGCCAGCGCAGGCGTGTACGTCGGGATTCGCACAGATCCAGGGCGCGGTGCCCCCTTGGACCGGCGCTACGGTCGCCTACACCAATAATACCTGCGTAATATCGCAAGGATCGGCAACGATCGGCACGATCTCAGTTCAGTCGTATCCTTTGGTGGTGGCGCCCGCCAACCCGACAGTCATTGAATACGACCTGGTCCGAGATAGCGGTCAGGTACTGCGGTTCACGACGCAGAACGGCCTCACTCCACAGCCCGGGGTTTCTGTGCGACTGGCGGTCACAGCCTCGGGGTTCACGGTCACAGATGACGACGACAACGTCGAGACGTATAACCAGGCCGGCGTCTTGCAATCCATTACAACCCGATCTGGGGTTGTACAGACGCTATCTTATAGTGGCGGTCTATGGTCCGGGGTGACCGATAGCTTCGGGAATTCGTTGACGGTTACACGCAGCGGCGCCGGCGGCAATCCGGACAATCCCGGTAGTATTGGGAGTATTGCCGTCAATGGCACAGGATCCGTCGAATATGGCTACGACGGCGCCTCACGCCTGAATCTCGTCACGAACCTCGATGGCACCACGACGAGCTACCAATATACCAACGCGAATTTCTCCAATGCCCTGACCGCACTCATCGACGAGAGCGGTTCAACTTTTTCGACCTGGGGCTACGACTCGCAAGAGCGAGGAACGGCTACGTCTGAAGCCGGAGGCGCAAATGCCATCGGCCTCGTTTATAACCCGAATGGCTCTGTGACCGTGACGGACGCGCTCGGCGCCGTGCGCACCTTTAACTATAGCCGGGTGGGCGACGTCAATGCGGTCACCAGCATCAGCGGCTCGCAGTGCCCCACCTGCCAGGAGTCCTCCGCCACCACCTACGATGCCTACGGCTGGGTCGCGAGTCGCACCGACTACAACGGGAACGTGACCTGTTACGCCAATGATCCCGTGCGAGGACTGGAGCTCGTCCGAGTGGAAGGCTTTGCGCCAGGTAGTACCTGCCCGGCAAACCTGGCGACCTACACGCCCGCGAGTGGCACCCTGCAACGTATGATCACGACTGCTTGGAGCCCGACTTGGCGCGAGCCGGCCCTCATCACCGAGCCAAATCGTACGATCGGCTACACGTTCTATCCGAACGGAAGCATCGAGACTAAAACTGTCACGGATACAACAGTAACCCCAAATGCCACCCGGACCTGGGCGTACACCTACAACGCCTACGGCAATCCGCTCACGATTACGGGCCCGAGAACGGACCTGAGTCAGGTGACGACCCTGACTTACTACCCCTGCACAACCGGGGGTGAGTGCGGTCAAATAGAGACGATCAAAGACGCTCTGGGGCACATGACCACGTTCAACACCTACAACGCCTATGGTCAACCCCTTACGCTTACTGATCCCAATGGGGTGGTCTCGACGCTCACCTACGATGCGCGCCTGCGCCTGACGTCCGTTGCGGTGGCGACGGGCCCGAGTACCGCTGAAACCACTGGCTATCACTATTATCCGACGGGCCTGCTGAATATTGTGAACTTGCCCGACGGCACGGAAATCACTTACGGTTACGACGGTGCGCACCGCCTGACGGATATCACAGACTCCCTCGGCAACCACATCCACTACACCCTGGATGCGCTGGGGAATCACACGGCCGACGAGGTCTATGATCCGAGC
>Ga0116230_10000072_pt1 | contig 70012 bp, 68 predicted proteins | sample S1TSphfallax_3_FD_88678 | JGI IMG/M metagenome (GOLD analysis project Ga0116230, IMG submission 88678) | Host-associated microbial communities from peat moss isolated from Minnesota, USA - S1T2_Fd - Sphagnum fallax MG | ecosystem: Host-associated > Plants > Peat moss > Unclassified | place...
GAGCATTCGGAGGCGGACACTTACAAGCTGCTGACCAACCTGGTCGTGCCGCGACCGATTGCCTGGGTCACGAGTATCGGCGCAACCGGCGTCGTGAATCTTGCGCCCTACAGTTTCTTCAATGCGCTCAGCAGTGATCCGCCGTGTGTCGCCGTGAGCATCGGGACGCGCGCTGATGGCAGCCCGAAGGATACGGCGGCCAACATCTTGTCGAGTGGCGAGTTCGTGGTGAACATGGTGACCGAGGAGCTGCTCGGCGCAATGAACGTCTCAGCCGCCGATTTTCCACCGGACCAGAGTGAAGCGAATGCAGCCAATCTGGCGCTCTGTGCGTCGCTGCGCGTCCAGGTGCCGCGCCTCACCGCTGCCCAGGTGAGCCTGGAGTGCCGCTTGTTTCGCTCGGTCGAGCTCGGCAGTAACACGCTGGTCATCGGCGAAATCGTGATGTTTCACGTCGCCGATCGGCTGCTGGGCAGCCGCATGCACATCCAGGATTTTGCACCGATCGGACGTCTCGGTTCACCCTCCGTGTATTGCCGCACCACGGATCGCTTCGCAGCGCCCAGAATTTCCTATGCCGACTGGCTGCGCGGCCGGCGCGATGCTGGCTGAATCCATGCGCCGCATCAGCGGCCTGCTGCAGGCGGGTCATTACGGCGCAGCGCACGAGCAATTGACGGCCCTCGTGGCAGCAAATCCCAACTACGTCGAAGGCCTGCGGCTGTTGGCCGGCACCACACAGAGCCTGGGCGACCCCGCTCGAGCCGAAGCCTTGCTTCGGCGCGCCCTCGCGATCGACCCCGGGTGGACCCCGACACTGACGACACTGGCGGAGGTGTTACTGACGGCGGGGCGCGGCGCCGAGGCCGTACCCTTGTTGCAGCGGGCGATCCGCGGCTCGCCGCCCTACCCCCGCGCCGCGGTGCTGTTGGTCCGTCACTATCTGGACACCGGCCGGCCCAGCGCGGCCCTCGAGGTGGCAACGCCGTGGTGCGAGGCCGGCAAGACCGACCCCGAGCTGGCGCAATTGCACGTGGCGGCGTACGCGGCTCTCGCGCGGCCGAGCGAGGCGGTCGCGCATTATCGTCGCCGCGTCGCGCTTGCGCCGGACGACCACGTCGCAAGCCATACCTTGGCCATCGCATTGCAGGCCGCCAACCAGCCGGACGAGAGTGAGCGCGTCCTTCGGCAAACGCTCGCCCGCGCCCGACCGACGGCTTCGATGCTCCATACGCATGCCCGCAGCCTGATCAGCTTGCAGCGCTTCGACGAAGCGGAGCACGCGTTGCGCGAATGCGTCCGCCTGGAGCCGCGCCTCGCGGATGCGCACAACAGTTTGGCGCAACTCATTTGGATGCGCACCGGCAGCATGCAGGACGCGACGGACGCGTTGGATCAGGCGCTCGCAACCTACCCGCAGGACGATGCGCTGCGCGGGACCAAAGCCGCTCTGCTGCAGGGAGCGGGCGACGGCCGCGGCGCGTATGCCTGCCTCGCCGAGCGGGTCGCGGCACCGCAGGCGCCGCCCATGCTGCTGATCCGCGCGGGCCTCGCGGCACTCGAGTTCGATCCCGCGATCGCCTTGGAGCTGGCCGAACGCGCCCTGCGGGCGCAAGCGAACAATGCGACGGCACGCAAACTCCTGTGCTCCGCGTATCTCGGCGTCGGCGACGGCGCGAAAGCACTGAGCGAATGCGGGGCTTTGATCGCGGCGAATCCCGACGATCAATATCTGATCGCGATGCAGACCACGGCACTGCGGCTGCTCGACGATCCCCGTTATGAGGCATTCTGCGACTACGACGCCATGGTCATGTCGACAATGCTGGATGCGCCGCCGGGGTGGTCGACTCTGAACGCCTTCCTCGCGGAACTCGCCGTCCATTTGACAGCCCTGCACAATCCGCACGGGCATCGACTGTTGTACCAATCGTTGCGCCAGGGGACCGAGACCACGCAAGATCTTTCGCGCAGTCAGGATCCGGTCATACAGGCTCTTTTTCACGCCTTTGCGGCGCCGATCGAGCACTATCGTGAACGGATCGGACGCGGCGAAGACGCGTTACGGCGTCGAAATCGAGGCGCTTCTCGCTTCAACGGCAGCTGGTCGGTGAGGCTGCATCGCGGCGGTTACCATACGAGCCACGTGCATCCTCGGGGTTGGATCTCGTCGGCTTGCTATATTCAGCTGCCGGACAGCATGACGTCGAAGAACACGGGCGAAGGCATGCTGAGCTTTGGTGCGCCCGGCGTGCTCACGACGCCGTCTCTCGGCCCCGAGTTGTCGGTGCGTCCCGCGCTCGGCCAACTGGTGCTGTTTCCGTCCTATTTTTGGCACGGCACGCTGCCGTTCCAGAGCGGGCAGCCGCGCCTCACGGTCGCGTTCGACGTCGTGCCGGATACGGCGGCCTGAAGGAGGGCCTGAAGGAGGAATTGAGCAGTTCGAGTTGCCGCGCCCCGCGTGGCGCGAGCACCAAAAAATGACCCCTCGCGCCTGTCGGCGGGAGGGGTCGAGTTCGTACTTGAGACTTGCTTAGAACTTGTACTTGGCTTGAATGTTGTACTCGTGCCCAAGGATCGAGCGTCCGAAGCCCACATCATCCTGGACCGCGTTGCCGCCGACGCGGGCATTACCCTCGGTCAAACCGAACTGGTCCGTGACGTTCGAGCCCAGAAAACGGAACTGCCAGTTGTCGCCCACATTGGCAACGACAGCGAAGCCCAGGTCATAGTAGGAACCCAGCGGATTCAGGTTCGTGAAGTCCTGATAGCGCTGGCCGATGTACTCGTAGGTCATCTGTTCAGTCAGCGAACCCCAGCCGAAATTTTGCGTATCGCTCGGCGTGACGCGAACTTGGAACTTCGGCAGACGTGCCAGCTGATTGCCGTTGACATCGATGCAATGATTGACGTTGTTGATGTCGGTATAGATCGCACAGCCGACGAAGTCCGCGTAATGGGCGTCTTCGTAAATGCCGTTCACGGTCAACTTGAGGTCGCGCACCCACTGAATGTCGCTGTCGGCCAGAGGGTTGACGCTGCCGAGGAGACGACCGCCGACGGAGTGCGAGCCGAAGGTGGACGGGGGTCCGAGCGGCTGATTCTCGATGTTGACGGGTTGGTATTCCAAGCCCGTGAACTTCTTGAGATAAACCGACGCGTCGATGTACGTATATCGATTGGCAATCTTGAAACCGCCCTCGTAGTTCTCCAATCTGGCCAGCGGCGTATACCCGTTGTTGTAGCCATTGACGGCCGTGTTCGCGGGTCCCGTGACATTGGCACGAACATCGTCGAAATTGTCGAATTCCACGCCGTTGTTGATGCGCGCATAGGCGCTCATATGGTCGGTGAACTCGTAGTTCGCGCCCAGCGAGAACGTCGGTATGGTGTTCTTTTCACCGGCATTCGTCCACGTGCCGTTGGGCAGGTTCACCGCGTTGTCCCACAGATCGAAGGCAGTGCCCAGCTGGGTCGGCGACAGGTTGCTCGTCTGCTGGGTCATGTCGATATGCTCGACGCGAATCGACGCATCGACCAACCAGTTCTCGATCTTCCATGCGTCCGACAAATAGAACGCCGTGTTCGTCGCGTTGCCATTCTCGAGGATGTTGTAGCTGCCGTTGGCATTGTAGATGCCCTGGGAGCTGCTGACGTTATAGACGTTTCCGCCCTGCGAGGCAGTCAGGATGATCGGGCTCGCATTCGGCGCGTTGTTGATCAGCACATTGGCGCCGAGCTCCCAGCTGTCGTTGTCGGTGTAATGCGCGACATAGAGGCCGCCGGTCAGGATGTTGCCGTTACCGAAATCGTAGGCGACGCGGAATTCATCCGTGGCGCTGACGATCTTTTTCTGGACGTCCCAGACCTGCTGAGTCACGACACTGGTATTGCCGTTGACCGCCGTCCCGTTCTGATAGTTCGCCTGAACCGCGCCCGTCGTCAGGTTGGCGGGCAGAGTCAGCCCGGCAATGAAGGCAGACAGCGTTGTCGGATTGGCATTGTTGACCAAGGCATGCGTATCCACGTAGCCGCCGTCGAAGATGAAGTTGTTGCTGATCGACCAACCGCCCTCGAATTTCAACTTGAGCTCGGAACCCAGGTAGTTCAAATCGGCGCCGCGGCCATCGCCGATGTCGTCGTTCTCGAAGCCGCCCTTGGGATTCGGGACCTGGAAATTTTGCAACGCCTTGCTGTTGTAGGTGGAGTTCAGCTGATTGAACCCTGGATAAGGGCAGACCGAATTGCCGCAAACGACGTAGGGAAAATCCGCGACCCATTGGTTATGGTCGTGCAGGGTACGGGCCCAGAACATCACCGAGCCGTTGTCGAGATCGTGCTTCAGGGTGGCCGTCAGCTGCCCACCCAAATCCGCGGCGTACTGCGGATCGCGCACGCCATCGGACTGGCGGGCGAAGCCGCCGATGCTGGCATACCAGCCGTCGGTGATCTTGCCGCTCACGAACGCGTCGAGACGCTCCATGCCTTCGGATCCATAGGTCAGGCCGACCGACCCCGTGGTCTTCTCCGAGCCGGTCCTCAAAATGAAGTTCGCCGTTGCGCCAGGCTGTCCCGGTCCATAGATCGCACTGGTGCCGCCCTGCACGATCTCGACGCGTTCGACCGTGTCGTCGAAGCGCATCAGGGAGCTGTTGTCCATGAAGGACAAGTAGGGAGCGCCATACAGGGGCGAGCCCTGGATCATGGTCGTGAAATACGGCGAATCGCCGCCGCCGTTCGGGAAACCGGCCACGTCGATGTTGACGCCCGTCTGTCCGCCGGAGGCTTCCGGCCAGACGCCCGGCGACAGCTTGTAGATTTCGGCGACGCTGCCCGGATTCGCCATCTCGATCTCGTCGAGTGACGCCGTCGTCACGTTGAAACTCGCGTCCAATTTCTTGACCGCTTGCGCCGAGGCGGTCACGACGATCTCGTTGAGGTTTTCGCTTTCGCTGGCCGCGCCCGGCGCGTCGCTATCGGCGGCAATCGCCCCACCACTCACCCCATAGAGGATTCCGGCGACCGCGGCGGCGATGCTCGTGACACCCCTGGCGCGCTTGCGAAAATCCTTCCGACCGGTAGCAAGGTGAGCGTGATCGTTGTTTTTCGTCCTCATGAAACTTTCCCCCTTAAATGATCTCTGTGGCAATCCAGTCGTAATAGCTATAACACGCACGAACCTCGTCCGTCCCGACGCAAACGCCAGCCTGCGCCGCGGACACACGAATTCGCCCGTCGAGGAACCTTAAGGAACAAGAAAACAGGCTGTTGATCGTTCCCTGACTGCCGGCGCATGGATGCGTCGGCGCCTTGTTTATTGCCTCGAATGGTCCCCATCCATTACTGGGTGCGAAAGCTACACAAAAATGATATCGATATCAAGAGTCGTTGCTTATTAACCAAGATCCTGTGGTTATCTGCATATCGCAGCGCGACATGGCGTGGGGCCTAGACGGCGGCGGCGGCGCACAGCAGACTTCGGTCAGGGGAAGCGATCAAAAAGCGACGCTGGGATGACTTATTCAATGCCGAAGAAGCCACGCACGCGGCCGCCCAGGACGCGCGCAATGACGATGGCTGACCTCGCACGGCTGGCCGGCGTCTCCAAGATCACCGTCTCGCGCGCGCTCGGCGACAGTGATCTCGTCACGCCGCAGACCCGCTTGGCGGTTCGCGGCGTTGCGGCAAAGCATGGCTACAAGCTCAACGTTTCCGCGCGCAATTTGCGGTTGCGGCGCAGCCACACGGTCGCGGTCGTCATCGAAATGAAGCCATCGGTCGACCGCCCGATGTCGCATCCCTACCCGCTCGATCTACTCGGCGGAATTCTCCAGGAACTGGCGAGCAACAACTTCAGCGCATTGCTGACGACGCGGCAGGGAGCCTCGCTGCCCGCGATCCAATCGGCCGACGCCGTGATCCTGCTCGGTCAGGGCGCGCATTTGGAAGCGGTACATTTGTTCGATGCACTGCACCTGCCGCTGGTGATCTGGGGCGCGCAGAAAATGCGCGACGAGCACGTGGTCGTGGGCAGCGACAACCGTCAGGGCGGCGCCGCCGCGGCGGAACGCTTCATTTCGATCGGCCGGCGGCATCCAGTGTTTCTCGGCGACACCAGCCATGCGGAGATCGCGGAGCGCCGCGCCGGGTTCGAGACGGCGCTGGCGGCGCACGGCATCAAGTCCGGCGAACTGCGCTGCGAGGATTTCACGATCGAGAGCGGCTATCGCGCGATCCGCTCGATGCACAAGCGTGCGGCACGCGTCGACGCGATACTCGCGGGCAGCGATCTGCTGGCCATGGGTGCGGTCCGGGCGCTGGCTGAGATGGGATTGCGCGTGCCTGAAGACGTTTCGGTCATCGGCTATGACGACATGTTATTGTCGGCGGCGTTCGTGCCACCGCTGACGACCGTGCACCAGAACTGGGACGAAGGCGGACGACTCCTGGCACGCAAGGCCTTGGCCTTGATCCGCGGCGAGCCGGCGGAATCCGAGGTTCTACCGACCCACCTCGTGACCCGGGCAACTTGAAAATCGACGTTGCGCGCTGCCAAGCTGCGCGGCAGGAGACTGAACGATGACTAAAATGCTGACCCGCCGTGAATTCGCCCGGTGGGCGACCGCGGGCGGCGCACTGTGTATCGGCGCGCCGGGCGTGCTCGCGGCGGCAACCTCGGATGTGCAGCCCCTTGCCTTGCGCGAATTCAGCTACCGAAACATCGCAATGACGAGTACGCTGCACGAGGCGCAACGCGCGAGCACGCTCGAAGTTCTGCTGAATCTTAGCGAGGACGGCCTGCTCAAACCGTTTCGCGAAATGGCGGGACTTCCGGCTCCGGGCGAGGACCTCGGCGGCTGGTACACCTACGTCTCCGACTACGACCTCAGCCACGACACGGGCTTGGCGCCCGGCTCCACCTTCGGCCAGTGGATCTCGGCGCTCGCGCGAAATTACGCGATCACCGGCTCGACCGAGATCCGCGCGAAGGTTTTGCGCCTGAATCAGCTCTACGCGGCGACGATCTCCACGGCTTACTTCGAGAAGAACCGCTTTCCGGCCTATTGCTACGACAAGCTGCTGCTCGGCTTGATCGACTCGCATCAATATGTCGCCGATCCCGACGCGTTTGCGATTCTGGCCAAGACCACGACGGCTGTGCTGCCCGAGTTGCCCGGCCGGGCGATCGATCGCGAGGTTCCCTGGCGGCGGAATATGGATCAATCGTTTCGCTGGGACGAGTCCTACACGATTCCGGAAAATCTGTTCCTCGCCTACCAGCGCGGCGCGGGGCGCCGCTATCGCGCGCTGGCGATCGACTATCTCGACGAGCCGAGCTGGTTCGATGCGCTCGCCGACGGCAAGAACGTCATGCACCATAAACACGCCTACAGCTATGTCAATTCCTTGTGCTCGGCGATGCAGGCCTATTTGACTCTGGGCAACAAGAGGCACCTGCGCGCCGCGACCAACGCGTTCGCGATGCTGCAGTCGCAGAGCTTCGCGACCGGCGGTTGGGGACCGGATGAAATGCTGCAAGGGTCCGACGACGATGCGCTCTACACGAGCCTGGAGAAGAGCGGCAAGAGCTTCGAGACTCCCTGTGGCGCCCACGCCCACTTCAAATTGACGCGCTATCTGCTGCGCGCCACTCACGACTCGCGCTACGGCGACAGCATGGAGCGAGTCATGTACAACACGGTGCTCGGCGCGCTGCCGATGCACGGGGACGGCCGGGCATTTTATTACTCGGATTATCACGACGGCGGCAGCAAACAGTATTCGGATCACCGCTTTCCGTGCTGCTCCGGCACCCTGCCGCAGGTGGCTGCCGACTATCGCATCAACACGTATTTCCATGGCCCGCAGGCCATCTACGTCAATTTGTACCTGCCCTCGACGCTGTCGTGGCAGACGGGCGGCGTACGCCTGGCGCTCACGCAAGCGGGCGATTATCCGCTGAGCGACTTCGTGTCCTTGCGGCTCGAGACGACTGCTGCGATCCGTTTTGCGCTCAAGCTGCGGATTCCCGCATGGGCAGATCAGGCGCGGATCGCGGTCAATGGACGCACCCTCGCGGCGGCACCCGTGCCCGGGACCTTCGCGACGGTCGCGCGGGAGTGGCGCAACGGCGACCGGATCGACCTGGAATTACCGCGTCGGCTGCGCTTGGAAGCCATCGCTCCGCGCCATCCCGATACCGTCGCCCTGCTCAGCGGCCCGCTGGTATTGTTCCCGCTGGACGCGGCGGGCACGCCGCAGACGAGGATAACGCGCAGTCAATTGCTGTCCGCGCAGCAGGTAGCGCCAAGCCGCTGGACCGTTGGGACTCCTGCGACCATGAGCCTCGTACCGTTCGTGGCGATCAGCGATGAAACCTACTCCACATATTTGCGCGTGGCTTGAGGGCAGCATGGGCCGCAGGCGTGGGCTCGTCATCCGGACTTTGGCCGGCCACGTGCTCGCCATCGCGGGCCTTTGCCTGACCGGTCTCGCGAGGGCCGCACCCGTTCAGGACTCTGCGGCGATCGAGAGCAAGGCGCACGAATTGCTCGGTCGGCTCACACTGGACGAGGAGATCGAGTTGCTCGGCGGTATCGATTCGATGTACACGCATGCGGCGCCGGCGATCGGACTCGGGCGCCTCAAGATGTCGGACGCTTCGGTCGGTGTGCGTAATTGGGGACCCTCCACCGCGTATGCCGGCGGTGTCGCCTTGGCCGCGACCTGGGATCGCGATTACGCTCGGCAACTCGGCGAGAGTCTGGGCAGCGATGCGCGGGCGCGCGGCGTGCAATTCCTGTTGGGACCCGGCGTCAACATCGCGCGGTCGCCGGTCGCCGGACGTAATTTCGAGTACCTATCCGAGGACCCCTTCCTCAATGCAGCGCTCGTCGTTCCTTACATCGAGGGGGTCCAGTCTCGCGGGGTCGTCGCAACCGTCAAGCACTTTGCCCTGAACAACGAGGAATACGACCGCCATAACGTCAGTGCCGATGTGGATGAGCGGACGCTGCGTGAGATCTACCTGCCCGCATTCGAAGCGGCGGTGCGCGAGGCGCACGTCGACGCCGTCATGAACTCCTACAACCTCATCAACGGCGAGCATGCAACCGAAAACGGTTTTCTGAATCTCGAGGTTCTCAAAGGCGAATGGCGATTCGCCGGCATCCTGATGTCGGACTGGGATGCGACCTACGACACGGTCGCCGCCGCCAATCATGGTCTCGATCTGGAAATGCCGAGTCCGCGCTTTCTGAATGCCGAGGCCCTGTTGCCCGCGATCCAGAAGGGCCTCGTCAATCGCGCGACGATCGACGACAAGGTGTTGCGTTTGCTCCGCGTCGCCTTGCGCTATGGATTCCTGGCTTCGGCACCGGTGACTTCGGCCTCGAGCGAGATGCCCTCCTCGACTTATTCGGTTGCCGATCGCAGCGTGGCGCTGCGCGGTGCGCTCGAGAGCCTGACCTTGCTCAAAAACGAGGGCCCGCTATTGCCCTTGGACCCGACGCGGATCAAAACCATCGCCATCATCGGCCCGAATGCCTACCCCGCCGTGACCGGTGGCGGCGGTTCGGCGTTCACGCAAGCCTTCGAACCCGTGAGCACGCTGACCGGCATCGCCAACTTTCTCGGGCCCGCGACGCGTGTGCTCTACGACCCGGGACTACCGTCGATGCGCGACGTGTTTCGCGAAACTCGCTGGCTCGGCCCGGTGACGATGGCGACGTATCGCGGTCCGCACTTCGCGGGCACGCCAGAGTTGACCGCCGTCAGCACGATCGACAATGCCCCCGAAGAAGGGCTCACGCAGGCCGATCCCGCTCCGCGCAGCATCCGCTATCACGCCCGATATCAGGCGGCGGTTGCAGGCAACTACGTGATACTCGCGACCGCATCGGCCTCTGACGGCGACCGCCTCGAACTTGCAGTCGACGGTCGGCCGCTCGCCGAACCGATCCATGCCGATGCCCAGATCGCGCCATCGTGGTTGGTGCCGCTGACCGCCGGTCAGACGATCGACGTGATCGCGGAGTATCTGCCGCATTTCGCCGGCCTTCGTTGCGGCGTCGGTGTCGCCTTCGAGCCGGAACTCGTCAGCGCCAACGCCAAGCGGTTCGCGGCGGCCGCCGACGTCGTTGTCGTTGCGGTCGGTTTCACGAAGGACACGGAGGGCGAGGGTGCGGATCGCAGCTTCGCGCTGCCCTGGGGACAGGACGCGCTGATCGAGGCGGTCGCGGCCGCGAATCCGCGCACCATCGTCACCTTGACCGGCGGCGTCGGTGCCGATACGCGTCGCTGGCTGGATCGCGTGCTCGCGCTGCTCGATCTCTATTATCCGGGTCAGGAAGGCGGCACCGCGCTCGCGGATATTTTGTTCGGGCAGCACGCGCCCGAGGGCAAACTGCCGGTCACGTTCGACCGGAGCTGGGAGGAGAGCGCTTCCTATCACGATTACTATCCCATGCCTGCCGCGACGCGGCCCGGTGCGACCAGCCACGTGCGCTACGACGACGCCCTCATGGTCGGCTATCGCTATTGGACGAGCACCGGCAAGCACCCGCTGTTCCCGTTCGGCTTCGGCTTGAGTTACACGCGATTCAAATTCTCGGACCTCGAGGTTCCCGCGGTCGCCTCGTCACGGACGCCGCTCGAGGTCACGGTCAAGGTCGAGAATAGCGGCGCGGTCGCGGCCGCCGAGGTCGCCCAGCTGTACATCTCCGATCCGTCGGCACCGGTCCCGCGACCGGAGCGCGAACTGAAGGGATTCGCGAAAGTCCGCCTTGCGCCCGGTGAAACGAAGCAAGTCGTGTTCCAACTCGATCGCCGCTCCTTCAGCTACTGGGACAAGACCACGCGCGGTTGGACGGTCGCGCCCGGCCAATTCGTGATCCGGGTGGGCGATTCCAGCGAAGACGCCGCCCTGACCGCGCCCATCCGCATAACGGACTGAGCGTCACATCGAGGAGCAAAGTCTTGCGCGCAAGCATCGGGATTGCGATTTGGCTGGCGGGGCTGTTGCTTGCCGGTACGGCCATTCCCGCCATGGCCCTCGCCGCGACGGAGCAGGTCTTCGTTGCGCGAGCGGGCAACGGGCTGGCTCAAACGCCCCCGATGGGCTGGAACAGCTGGAACAAGTACGGCTGCGAGATCAATGAGCAATTGATTCGCGGACAGGCCGATGCAATGCTCGCCTCGGGCATGGCGCAAGCCGGTTATCGGTACATCGTCATCGACGATTGCTGGCAAGTGAGCCGCGATGCGGCGGGCGGCATACTCGCCGATCCGATCCGCTTCCCTTCCGGCATTGCCGCGCTCGCCGACTACGTGCATGGCCGAGGCCTGCTGTTCGGCATCTACTCGGATGCCGGCAATCTCACTTGCCAAGAGCGGCCCGGCAGCCGGGGCCACGAGTATCAGGACGCAGCCCAATATGCAGCTTGGGGTGTCGATTACCTGAAGTACGACTGGTGTCATGCGGAGTCGCTCGAGGCGCGCGCAGCCTACGAGACGATGAGCGATGCGCTGCGCGCCTCCGGTCGCCCGATCGTCTTCAGTATTTGCGAATGGGGCACGCATCAGCCGTGGTTGTGGGCCGCGTCGGTGGGCGGCAACTTGTGGCGCACGACGCCGGACATTTCCGACGGCTGGGTGGGCAAGGCCCGCAACATCGACTGGTTCGGCGTGCTGGATATTCTCGACCTGCAAGTCGGTCTCGAGTCCTTCGCGGGCCCCGGACATTGGAACGATCCCGACATGCTCGAGGTCGGCAACGGCGGCATGAGCCTCGAGCAGTACCGGGCGCATTTCAGTTTATGGGCGATCCTCGCCGCGCCCCTGATGGCGGGCAACGACTTGTCCGCGATGAACTCCGAGATTGCCCGCATCCTCACGAACCGAGACGTGATCGCGGTGGACCAAGATCCGCTCGGTGTGCAGGGGCGCCGCGCCTTCAAGGACGGCGATGCGGAAATCTGGGTGAAACCGCTCGCCAATGGCGCTCAGGCCGTCGTGTTGTTGAATCGCGGCGAGTCGGCGCGGTCGATTCGATTGAGCTGGCAGACGCTGCGTCTGCCACCTTACGAACGTCTCGACACGCTCGATCTCTGGACCGGTAAGCGTGTCCATGGGGTCACCGGTGGTCTCGACTTCGAACTCGCGCCGGCTGCCGCCGTGATGCTGCGCGTGACTCCGACACCTCCCTGAGCGGCGCAGAGCCCTGCGGGACTCCCGTACCGCATCGGGCTCTGCAACGGCCAATTCGTCGACGCCCCTGACATCGGCTCAAGGTTTTCCCCGCCCTGCCGATTCGGGGGTTAGGGAGGGCTGAAGTTACAAACGACGGAGCCATGACGATGAGCGATGGAAGCGGATTGAGCAGGATGATCAAGGATTTTTCTCGTATCTCGGACCTGCGCGGGCAGGTGAACGCAATCAAGAAGGTTCTCGCCGTCGTCGAATTTGCGCTCGACGGAACCGTGCTCACCGCCAACGAGAATTTCCTCGCGGCAGTCGGCTACTCCCTTTCCGAAATCCAGGGTAAACATCATCGCCTCTTCGTGGCGCCGGCCGAGCAGCAGAGCGCGTCGTATCGCGGTTTCTGGGAAAAACTCGCGCGCGGCGAGTTCGATCAGGGTCATTACCGGCGCCTGCGCAAGGACGGCCGCGCGATCTGGCTCGAAGCGAGTTACAACCCCATCTTCGGCAGCGATGGCAAACCCTTCAAAGTCGTCAAATACGCCACTGATATCACGGCCCAAAAGACGCTGGCGGCCACCAATGACAGCCTGCTCGCAGCGATCAACAGGGTTCAAGCGGTGATCGAGTTCACTCTGGAGGGATCGGTCATCACGGCCAACGATAATTTTCTCAAGGCGGTGGGTTATACCCTTGCCGAAATCCAAGGAAAACACCACCGGCTGTTCGTCGCTGCCGATTTTGCTGGGAGCGCCGACTATCGAGCGTTTTGGGAGAAACTCGCCTCCGGGACCTATCAGGCCGGACAATACGAGCGCGTCGCAAAGGGGGGCCGTCGAATCTGGCTGCAAGCCAGCTATAACCCCATATTCGATGGCGATGGCAAGCCATTCAAAGTGGTCAAGTTCGCGACCGATGTGACCGACCAGGTACGCACGGTCGAAGACGTGCGCGCCCTGGTGCAAGCCGCGGTCGCCGGCGATCTGACGGGGACGATCGACACCAACGACCGGAGCGGCAATCTCCTCGCCTTGTCGCAGGAGGTCAACTCTCTCGTCGACGCCATGAGGCAAATGCTCGCGCAAATTTCGACGACCGTCTCCGCCGTTCGGACCGGAGCCGACGAGATCGCCAAGGGCAATGCGAGTCTCAGCCAACGGACCGAGCACCAGGCCTCGAGCCTGGAAGAAACCGCTTCATCGATGGAACAGATGACCTCCTCGGTAAAGCAGAGCGCCGACAACGCGGCCCAGGCCAACCAACTCGCGTCCGCAGCGAGATCGCAGGCCGAGAATGGCGTCAGCGTGGTGACACAGGCGGTCGATGCGATGCAGGGCATCAATTCGGCGAGCGGCAAGATTGCCGACATCATCGGAGTCATCGACGAAATCGCCTTCCAGACTAATTTATTGGCGCTCAATGCCGCGGTCGAGGCCGCCCGTGCGGGCGATCAAGGACGCGGTTTCGCCGTCGTGGCATCCGAAGTCCGCAATCTCGCGTCGCGCAGCGCCGCAGCCGCAAAGGAGATCAAGGCGCTCATTCAGGACAGCGTCGAGAAAGTCGCGCAGGGCTCAAAACTCGTCGACCAATCCGGGCAGACGCTCAACGAGATCGTCGTCGCCGTCAAGAAATCGACCGACATCGTGGCGGAGATCGCCGCGGCCAGCAGTGAACAAGCCGCGGGCATCCAGCACGTCAACCAGGCCGTGATGTCCATGGAGACGGTCACCCAACAGAATGCGGCCTTGGTCGAGCAGTCCGCGGCGGCGGCCGAATCCCTGCTCGACGAGGCCAGTCGCCTCGATCAGATGATCTCGAGGTACAAACTCGGCAACGCCGATGGCGGCGCGCGTCAGCGCGAACGTCGGGCAGCCGGCCGGCCCTGGGGCTGAACGGTTTTAGGGCGCCGTACAGCCCGGCAGACGAAACGCCCCGATGCGCGTCCGATAACTCTCACCGGCTGAGGCAATGTAATCGCCCACGTACCAGAACGTACAGTCGTCGGACGGGTCCATGGCAGTCGTCGTGTAGTCTTCCCAACGCAGCGTCGTGCTCTGGGCGGCGGCGCCGACGACGAGCACGGCTTCGCGAAAGCTCAAGTTTCCCTTCGGATCGTCGGCCAGTCGTGCCGCGAAGCGTTGACCCGGCATGTTCGGCGTTCCTCCAAAGGAATACCCGATCCCGATATCCCCCTTAGCGTCGATCGCGAGACTGCCCATCCACCGATAGTAGGCATCGGGTGCATAGGTGCCCTGTTGGTAAAGTCTGGGCTGGCGGTGCGCGTCGAGCTTCAATTCGTACCAACGAACTCCGCCGCCACCGGCGCGCGTATCGATCGAATGCAATCCGGCGAGCCATTCGTTGCGGCCGATGCGCCGGTAGACGAGCCGTTGCATGAGTTTGTCGCCCTGGGCATCCAAGCGCATGTCGGTGCCGGGCTGCGGCACGCACTTCGTCAATTGCCCGTCGCAGAGATAATGATAGGGCGCAACTCGGATCTTGCGCGCGGCACCGACCGAGGTCTTGCCCGGGTCGACCCAGTCGACGTGAAAATCATAGCTATAGAGCCCGTCGTCCTCGAACCGTTGCTGCAATTGGGTGCCGCCGGCCGCGACCATGATGTTGGGTGCGCCCGGCGGCGGCTGCGCCAGCCCGTCGATATCCGCGTTGTTGAGAAAATTCACGCTGTCGATCAGTACGCATTGCTCGGTCGCCGGCGCTCCCACGAGCATCTTGGCGCGATCGACGACACAGGCTTGCTTTTGCACGACATTGTCGCCGACGCTGGTCGGCACGTAATAGCCGTCGGGCCAGACCGCGGGCCGAGGATAATCCGGAAAGAGCGGTCGCTTGAACTCGTAATGGTAATAGGGTCCCGCGGGATCCGGTCCCTGGCTCAGGGCATAGCACATCGAATAAGGGCCGGACGGATCATCCGCGGGACGGTGAAAGATCGGCAGCACGAACAACCAGCGACCCGCAAGTTGATCGTAGCGAACGACTGCATCGCCACTGACCGAGGTCTCGCAAACGCCGCCGAAGCCGGCAAAGAGCTGCTTGTTCGTGACTACGGGACCCGCGAGCACACGGCCGGTGGCGTCGAAGCGCCCGCCTCGCTTGGTGAAAATCGCCATGCGGCTGTTGACGATTTGCACGATGTGATCGGGACCCACGGCGAGGCTGTTATCGGAGGGGTTACGCGTCGCGGCCTCCCCATCGGGGCCCACGAAACCGACTCCGAGACCGTCGAAGCTGACGAGCATCGGCACTTGGGGGCGCCGACCGGGAGCGCGTTGCTCGATGGCGGCACCGCGGGGGCCTATGTGGACGATTGCAGTTGCAGGGGTTGCAGGGGTCGCCGCGTTCTGGTCCGTAGCGGCGTCCGGATCCTGGGCATTGGCACTCACGACCCACAGGCCGACGAGCATGAGACCGCGAACCCGCTTCAAGCCGTCGTGCCGTGCCGCAGATACACCGAGTAACGTTCGTCGACGATTTCGCTCAGTGGCACGAGCCGATGACTCAGGCCACGGCCCTTGCTGCGAAATTGCAGCGTGTACGGGGGAGAGGCTTCGACGCGCTCCAAACAGTCGGCCGACTCGGCGCAATCGATCGAGGGCAGCGCATAGGCGTCCTCGCCCCCTTGCGGAGCGTAGCCGCCATAGATCATCGAGCTTGTAAGATCGGCGGTTCCGAGCCGCACGGCGAGCACGAGCGGTCCATAGAGGACCGCGAACACCTGCGGATCGTCCGGAGTGACGGCATGATGCAGGCTCATCGGAAATTCGACCGTGACGACATCGCCGTCCTGCCACGCATGCGCGAGCCTGAGATAGGTGCACGGGCGCAGTACGAGAGTCTGTGCGGCGCCGTTGATGCGCACGGTACCGCCGCTGGTCGCCCAGTAAGGAACGCGGATCTTGAGCGCCGTCGGCCGCGTCGGCGCCGTGTCGAATTTGAACGTGATGCGTTCTTCGGCGGGAAAATTCGTGGTCTGGCGTAGATGCAACCCGCGCTCCGGCCATGCCAGGGTCGACGGCACGAACAGGTTTACGAACACGGTGTCATCATCGTGATGGTAGATCGAGTCATTGAGCTTGGCGTATTCCTCGCTGCCGGTGCCGGTACAGCACCAAAATGCCTTGAACGGCGTGCCGAAGGTCTTGTACATGCCGGGCTGCAAGGGAACGTAATACATGAGCATGCCATTGCGATCCTGCGTGCCACGGCGCACGTTGAACAGGACCCGCTCGTAGTAATCGAACAACCGCGGCTCCGGGCGCTGCCGATAGAGCTGCCGCGTCAGCTTCATCATGTTGTACGAGCAGCAGCATTCCTCGGCTTCACGGCCGAGCTGGCTGGCGATCGCGTCGGCAGCGTGCCAGTCCTCGCCGTTGCTCGTACCGCCCGTGCAATACGCGTGATGCAGCGTGACGATGCGATGGAAATTTTCCGCGATCCTTCCATAGCGTTCGTCGCCCAGCAGCTCGTAGCCGCGCGCGGCGCCGATGATCTTCGGAATATTGGTATTCGCATGATTGCCATCGAGACGGTCGACGTCGCTCGCCAGCGGTTCGAAGATCAGCGTGTGTTCGAATCGATACGCGAGCTCGCGGTACTTGTCGTCACCCGTGATGGCATAGAGGTTGAACGCCGCTTCGTTCATGCCGCCGTGTTCTACGAGCAGCACCCGCTGCCAATCTTCCGTGCTGAACGAGCAGGCATACGCGTGTGCCCAATCGGCCATGCGCACCGCGATCCGCAACGCCTCCTCGTTGCCCGTGTGCACGTACATATCGAGCAGGCCGGCGATGATCTTGTGGTAGGTGTAGAAAGGCGCCCAGACCTTGGTATGTTGACGCAGCCGTTCGTACCAGGACGTGGGATAAGCGCCGAGATAGCCGTCCGGCGCCTGGCACTCGGCGAGCATCGCGACGAGCGCATCAGCCTTGGCCGAGATGAAGGTGTCGCCCGTACTCGCGCGCAGCAGCGCGCAGGCAGACAAGTAATGCCCGACATAGTGGCCGCGCAATTCGCAATCGGGCGCTTCCCAGCCACCGAGCGGCTCCGCGTCCGAGTGCAAACCGGCCGTGACTCGAAAATTGTGCGCGAGTCGGTCATTGGGCAACGAGTACAGAAAGCTGCGATTCAGCTCCGCCATGTCCTTCCAGAGTCCGGGCAGCAAGCGGACATCGGCCATAGGGAAGGCTTGGACTTGACCAGGGCGGGCGGCCATACGTAGCCGCGGCTCGGTCGCATCTGCACTGGCGGACGAGGCCGCGGGGGTGAGAAAAAGGGCAGTTGCGGCTGTTGCGGCCCGGCCGAGAAACGTCCTGCGATCGAGGCTCACCGGGCTTATGAATCCTGAGAATATCGTCAGATGAAAAAAGTTACATTCACCATGAGAAAGAGTAAGCACCTCTTACAATTCTCTATGGCAATATCAACTTCGAGTTCGGCGCTGCCCACGCAGCGCCAACCCGAAAGTTTAGGAGCAATTCGCGTCGGCAACCAGCCAACTCCCCCCGTCGGCGCGATATTCCAGCGGCGTGGGTCTTAACAGACCCACGCCGTATTTTAATCCCTTCCCGTACATTGGTTCAATCCGCCGCCTGGTTTTTTCTTAGTATTTATGTCATGTCGCGGGCCGATCGTGCGGCGCTCGCGCGAAATTGCCGCACCCTCAGCGCCGCACCCTCAGCGTTCGAACTTCGTCGACAGAATGATCGACGATGTCGTCCGTTCGACGCCGGGCAAGGCGCCGATTCGATCGATGACTTGATCCATCTCCGCCACCGTTGCGGTCGCGGCAATGGCAATGAGGTCCACCTCCCCGCTGACCGAGTGCAGTAAGCGAACTTGGCTGACCGCGGTCAAGGCCGCGATCACCGCCCTCGCCTCTTTGGCGCCAACCTTGATCATCACGTGGGCGCGCACGAACCCAAGTTCATGCTGGTGTCCGAGCCGTACGGTGTAGCCGGCGATCACCCCATCTCGTTCGAGGCGTTCCAGGCGGCTCTGCACACTGCTGCGCGATCTGCCGACGAAGCGCGCCAACTGGGCCGTGGAGGCGCGCCCGTCCTCGCGCAGCTTGGCCAACAGCGCAGAATCGATCGCATCCGTCATTTCGCCTACCCGTTCCGTTGATTTCACGGTCATTTTCCGTGAATACGTGCGGTTCGTCCATACCATTCGCCGGTCATTTCGCCAAGAATGCGGAGTTCCTCGTGTGTAGTCAGGCGGGTGGGAGTAGCGATGAAAAAGATTTTGGTCGTAGGCGCCGGCAAGATCGGCTCGATGATCGCCGAACTGTTGGGCGGATCCGGCGACTACGCCGTGACCGTCATGGATCGGTCGCCCCAGCAATTGGACCGTATCGAGACGGCGCTGCCGATCACGAAGATCGCTACCGACATTGCCGACGCCGCGAAACTGCGCCGCCTGCTCGAGGGTCAATTCGCAGTCCTCAGCGCCGCGCCTTATCACGCGACCCGACTCGTAGCCGAGGCGGCCAAAGCGGTCGGCGCGCATTACCTCGACCTGACCGAGGATGTCGCCAGCACCCGCATCGTCAAGCAACTCGCGGCGGATGCCCACACGGCGTTCATCCCCCAATGCGGACTTGCCCCCGGGTTCATCACGATCGTCGCGAGCGACCTGGCCGCGCGCTTCGACCAGTTGCAGGATGTGCGCATGCGCGTCGGGGCCCTGCCGAAATTTCCCTCGAACGCCCTGAATTACAATCTCACCTGGAGCACGGACGGCGTCATCAACGAGTATTGCGAGCCCTGCGAGGCGATCGTCAATGGCCGATTGCGCGAGACGCAGCCGCTCGAGGAATGCGAGGAATTCTCGCTCGACGGCATCCTCTACGAGGCGTTCAACACCTCAGGCGGCCTCGGTACGCTGTGCGAAACCCTGGCCGGCAAAGTACGCAACCTCAACTACCGCACGATTCGTTACCCGGGCCATGCGGCGATCATGAAAGCCCTGCTCAATGATCTGCGACTGCGCGACCGGCGCGAGTTGCTCAAGGACATCCTGGAGAATGCGGTACCGGTGACCTTGCAGGATGTCGTGATCGTCTTCGTGACGGTCAGCGGCATGCAGGGAGGCCAGTTGGTCCAGGAGACCTATGCGAACAAGATCTATGCCGCGCACCTAGGCGGCCGCATGCGTAGCGCGATCCAGATCACGACGGCCGGCGGCATTTGCGCCGTGCTCGACATGCTCGCCGCCGGACGGCTGCCGCAGGCGGGTTTGATCCGGCAAGAGGATATCGGGCTCGCCGACTTCCTGGCCAATCGGTTTGGCCGCTGTTATGCCCAGGCGCCGGCAGCGGCGAACGCCGCCTGACCGGCCTGCAGCGGCGCCTCCGCCGCTGCTCGCGCTTTAGCGCATGCCACCCAAGAGCCGCGCCGGCAGCATCAGAATTGCGAACACCAGCGCGAGCACGCTCTCGAGCGCGATGCCGACGAGCCGGAATGGGATCGACAGGAGCCAGAGTAGCGGCCACAGAAACAGCACGGCCAAGGCGAGCGGCCAGCAGAGCACCAGGAGCACGAGCCACAGCAACAACTTGAGCATCGAATTCTCCTCGCAAGCCGAAACTACCGGGTAATTATGGCGCAAGCGCGCGCTCCTGTCAGTGACCGCGCGCTGCGATCTGTCGTCGGGATGACACTTGTCGCCGGGGTGACATTTGTCAGGTCCCCCGCCTGACACCCGACACTGACGCCCCACTCCGCGCGCCACCTAGACTGCCTCCACGGTCCACACACACCGGAGGCATGATGAACAAATTGAACCTTCCCGCGATCGAAGCGCGCGGGGTTTCGCACCGCTACGGCAAGGTCGCATCGCTGGGCGGCATCGATCTGCGCATCGAGAGAGGCGCGATCACCGCGTTGCTCGGACCAAACGGTGCCGGCAAGACGACGTTCGTGAACTTGGTGCTGGGCCGCACGCGCCCGGATGCGGGCTCGATCACCACGCTGGGCGCGGTGCCTGGCAGCGCCGTGGCGCGCTTGGGCTCGGGCGTGATGCTGCAATCCGCCGCGCTGGCAGCACAATTGACGGTCCGCGAACACGTCGGCTTGTTCGCAGGGTACTACCCCGCTGCGTTGCCGGTCGCCGCAGTGATCGCACGGGTCGGCCTCGAGCAACAAGCGGATCGGCGTTATGGGTCGCTGTCCGGCGGCCAGCAACGCCGCGTGCAATTCGCACTCGCGCTCTGCGGACAGCCCGATTTGCTCGTGCTCGACGAACCAACCGTTGCCCTCGATGCCGATTCCCGGCGCCTGACCTGGGCCGCGATTCGCGCGCGCGCTGATGCCGGCGCCGCCGTGCTCTTGACGACCCATCTGCTCGAGGAGGCCGAAGCGCTCGCCGATCGCGTCGTGCTGCTCGCGGGCGGACGGATCGTCGCCGACGCCACGCCGCGCACGATCAAGGCGCGCATCGCCGAACAACGCATCAGCTGCCGCAGCGACTTGGCGTTGGATCAAGTCGCGCAATTGCCCGCGGTCATTGCCGCGACATCGAGCGAGGGTCGCTGCATCGTGCGGACCGCCCACGCCGAGCGCACGCTGGCCGCGTGGCTGGCCCGGGATCCGAATCTTGAGGACCTTGAGATCGCGCGCGCGAGTCTCGAGGAAGCGCTCGCCCAACTGCTCCAGAAGGAGGCTGCATGAACACCATCGACATCGTGACGACCCCGCTACAACCAAGCTCGGCCGTATCGCCCCGCCTCGGGGTCTACCTGCGCGAAATTCGCGCCGAGATTCTGCGCAGCCTGCGCACACCGGCCTTCCTCGTGCCGACCCTGGCGATGCCGCTCGGGTTCTATACCTTGTTTGCGCTGGTCCTTGCGCCCCCGGGCTCGGATACCGGCGTCTACGTCTTGGCGACCTACGGCGTGCTCGCGGCCCTCGGGCCGTCCTTGTTCGGCTTCGGCGCCGGGATTGCCTCGGACCGCGACTCAGGCATCCTCGCCCTGAAGCGGATCTCGCCGCTGCCTCCGGGCGCGTTCCTGGCCGCGCGACTGGCAAGTGCGGCCTTGTTCACGCTGGTCGTGCTGATCGGACTCGATGCCTTGGCCGCGTTCGGCGCGGGCGTGCGTCTGCCGGCGCATGCGTGGCTCACGCTCCTGGCCGTGCATCTGCTCAGCGTGCTGCCGTTCTGCCTGCTCGGTCTTTGCATCGGACTCCGCACCGGGGCCTCGGCGGCCATGGCCTTGACCAACCTGTCGTTCATCGGTCTTGCGGTGCTCGGCGGCCTGTGGATGCCGCTCTCGATGTTTCCGCCCGCCTTGCAGCACTTTGCGCTGACACTGCCCACGTACCACTTGAGTGCGCTGGCCCTGCAGACCGTGGGTCTCGGCAACGGAGGCGACGCCCGAATACATGGACTTTGCGTCGTCGGGTTCATCGGGCTGTTCGGCGGACTCGCGTGGCGCGCGTGGTCCGCGCGCACGCTCTAAAGCGGCGCTCGCGCTATGCTGTCGGCGGACCCTTGGGATCAGGAGGCTGCGCGCACATGAGTACTGGGAAGGCAGCCGATCCGTCGGCACGGCGGCTGCAACTGCTGATCCTCGCCTACCTCTTGATGTATCCGGTACCGTGGTTGCAGCACCGCCCCACCGCTGCGGCGGTCGCCGCCTCGGCGCTCGGCATCGCGATCTTTCTCGTGCTGTACTTTCGCTCCTACGCGTCCGCACTGCGACCGCGTTTTGCCTATGCCCTGGGGATGCTCGCAATCGGGTTCGCCTTGTATCAATGCGGCGGCATCTGGACGGTATTCGCCGTTTATGCCGCTGCGACGCTGGGCTTCGCACGTCCCGGGCGGTTCGCCGCGATCGGTGTCGCCCTGATCCTCGTGCTGCTGACAGCGTTCGGAGTCAGCTTGGGTGTATCTCCGTGGGAATGGGGCTCGGGCCTGTTCTTCAGCACGATCATCGGGGTCGGCGCGACCTTCGCGGGTGCGATCAATGCGCGCAATACGGCGCTGGCCGCCGCACGCGAAGAATCCCGCCATCTCGCCGTGGTCGCCGAGCGGGAGCGCATCGCGCGCGATCTGCACGACGTGCTCGGTCACACGCTCACGGTCGTCGCGGTCAAAGCCGAGCTGGCGCGCAAGCTCATCGAGCGCGATCCACCCGCTGCGGCGCGCGAGATCGAGGAAATTCATGCGACTGCACGCGCGGCACTCGCCGAAGTCCGCGTCGCGGTCAGCGGCATGCGCTCGACGACGCTCGCGCAGGAACTTGCCTCGGCCCGCAGCGCCCTCGAAAGCGCGGGAATCGCAGTCACCAGCGACATGACCGCCGAGCCGTTGCCGCCGCTCGTCGAGACCGCGCTTGCCTACGTGATTCGCGAAGCGGCCACGAACGTGCTGCGCCACTCCGGTGCGCGCCGGTGCCGGATCACGCTGGCACGCGAAGGGTCGGAGGCGGCGCTCGAGATTCACGATGACGGCCAGGGGGGCCGGATCGTCGAAGGACACGGCGTCACGGGTATGCGCCAACGACTGATGGCGGTGCGCGGCGCTTTGGAATTGCGCGAGGAATCGGGCATGCATCTGTTCGCACGCGCGCCGATCGGCGAACTGGTCACATGATTCGGGTCCTGATCGCGGAAGATCAGGGCATGGTGCTGGGTGCGCTGGCCGCGCTGCTTGCCTTGGAACGCGGCATCAGCATCGTCGGCAAGGCGGCCGACGGTCTGGAGGCGTGGAACCTCGCCGAAAAACTCGCGCCCGACGTGCTGGTCTCGGACATCGAAATGCCGGGATTGACGGGCCTTGATCTGGCCGAGCGGATTCGCGCAGCGCGACTCGGCTGCCGCGTGCTGATCGTCACGACGTTCGGGCGCCCCGGCTATCTGCGGCGTGCGCTCGATGCCGGGGTGACGGGCTATCTACTCAAGGATCAACCGAGCGAGCAACTCGCCGCGGCGATCCACAAGGTCGCGCTCGGTCAGCGCGTCATCGCGCCCGAACTCGCGGAAATCGCCTGGGCGCCCGCGAGTCCCTTGAGCGAGCGGGAACGGGCCGTGCTGCGGCTCGCGGAACAAGGCCGCAGCAACAAGGAAATCGCAGACAGCTTGGGACTGTCGCCGGGGACCGTACGCAATTATCTGCACGAAGCCGCGCAGAAGCTCGATGCAGCCAATCGCGTCGAGGCGACTCGGATCGCGCGCGCCAACGGCTGGCTCTAGATGAGCGTCCGCGCCCGCAGGATGTCGGCGAGACTGACCGATGTTTGGATCTGCCGGATGGCCGCCTGCCAGCGCTCGGCGCCCGTGCAGAGTTTGCCGATGACGTCGGCGGCCGGCGCGCGCCAGCCGGACAACAGACCTTCGATACCGACCAGCAAGGCTTCGCCGACTTCGGTCCCATTCAAGGAATCATCGAACCAGTGATTCATCTTCGTTCCTCACGACATCGACCGCGCCTCTGTACCGCGAGGAAATTCTAGAACGCCTTGACGGAATGCGGCTACTGTCTGCGAAAAAAGACAGCCGTTTGTTGGTAGGATTTGCACACCATGACCGTGTCCTTGCGCAAGGCGAACCGAGCCGACATTCCCGCCATCGAAGCCTTGATCGCGCGCTCGGCGCGCGGCCTTTCCGGCGACGATTATCGCCCGGCGCAGGTGGAGGGGGCGCTGCGCGGCGCCTTCGGCGTCGACACGCAGTTATTGACCGACCAAACGTATTGGCTCGCGGCAGAGGACGGCATCGTCGGCTGCGGCGGGTGGAGTTTTCGCGCCACGCTGTTCGGCGGCGATGCGCGCTCCGGCCGCGATGCCACGCCGCTCGATCCGCAGACCGCGGCCGCCAAGATCCGCGCCTTCTTCGTCGATCCGGCGCACGCCCGCCGCGGCATCGCGAGCTTGCTGCTCGAACGCTGCGAGCGCGAAGCGCGCGCCCACGGCTTCCTGCGCGCCGAGCTGATGGCGACGCTGCCCGGCAGCAAGTTCTATTCCCAACGCGGTTATCGCGGCGGCGAACTCGTGCGGCACGACGTCGGCGCGGGCGAGCAGATCGAATTCGTGCCGATGCACAAGGATCTTTGATTACTCACGGCGGCGCATCCGCGTAGATCTTCACGAGCCGATAGAGGAACTTGCGGCCCTGAAGCAGTGAGTCCACGCCGACGTATTCGTTGAGCCCGTGGATGTGGCCGAGATCGGGACCGATGAAGATCGGCTCGAAACCGTAGGTCGGAATGCCCGTCGCATTGAGGAATGCCCCATCGGTCGCGCCGGCTTGGAGTATCGGCAGTACCGGCACACCCGGAAAGAATTCCGCAGCAAGTTTCTCGACCGGTCGCAGGACCGCCGGTGTCAGCGGCGGTGGCGGCGGCGTCGAACTGCGCGTTTCCAAGGTGATGACCTTGACCTCCGGGTCGGCGACCAAGTCCTGCAATTTCGCGGCCACGCTCTCCACGCTGACGCCCGGAAAGATCCGGCAATTGATGTTGGCACGCGCCCGCTGCGGCAGCGCATTGGTCGCATGCCCCGCGTCGAGCATGGTCGCTACACAGGTCGTGCGCAAGGTCGCATTCCAACTCGGGTCCTTGGCGGCAACGAGCGCGATTGCCGCCGCGTCGCCGGGATCACGCAGGAACGCGCTCATGGCGTCGGCGATCGCGGTCTCGCCCTTGGCCGCCTCGACCTTTGCCATGCCGGCGAAGTAGCCGCGGTTGCCATCCGTGAATTGCGTCGGGAAGTCGTACGCGGCGACCCGGCCGAGCGCGGCGGCCAGTCGATAGATGGCGTTGTCCTTGACCGGGCGGGAGCTATGTCCGCCGGGATTGGTCACCTCGAGGCGAAAATTTTGCGGGAGTTTCTCGCCCGCCTGAATCTCCAGGGCGACCCGCTTGCCGGACGCATCGAGTTCGCCGCCGGCGCCTTCGTTGAGCGCGAAGCCCGCATCGATCAAGTCGTGCTCATGGGTCGCGAGCCACTCGGCGCCGTTGAAGGCGCCCGAGGTCTCCTCGCCGCAGGTCAGCGCGAGCTTGAGCGTGCGCCGCGGCTTGAATTTCTCTTGTTTGAAGCGCATGAACGTGTCGACCCAAATCGAGGCTTCCGCCTTGTCGTCGAGCGCGCCACGGGCGTAGAAATTACCGTTCTCCTCGATCAGCTTGAACGGGTCTCGAACCCAGTCCTCACGCTTCGCCTCGACCACGTCGATATGGGCGAGCAGCAACAAGGCCTTCGCCTTGGGATCCCGCCCCGGATAAATCGCGACGAGCCCGCCCTCCTTCGGATGATCGGGCGCGGCAAACGGATGCAGATCGGAATCGGGGAAGCCGGAGGACTTGAGCCGCGCCGCCATGCGCTCGGCCGCAAGCGTGCAGCTGCCGGCCGAGAGCGTCGTGTTCGTCTCGACGAGCTCTTGGTAGACCGAACGGAATTGCTGCTCGTCGGCGGAGGGATCGGCGGCGCAGGCAGCATAGCCCGCGCACGAGGCCGCCACGGCCAGGCTCGCGCGGAGCCAGAGGGACTTCATCATCGAGTGCTCTCCCGGAATTTTAAATGAGAAATCGACAGCCCGGATTATGACCGAAGTGCGCTGCCGACGAAGGTCTTGATGTCGGTGAGCACGGGCGCGATGCCCCGGCCGAGTTCGCTCAAGGCGGCAACCGTACCCGCATGACTGAGCTTCGGGTAGAGGCGCAAGCTCACCGGGACGCCACGGTCGCGCATGGCCGCGGCCAGGTGGGTCGCGTTGAACGGCGCGACCGTCGTGTCCCGTTCGCCCTGCACGAGCAGCATCGGCGGGGCGCCCGCATGCACGAAATTGATCGGCTGGGAGAGCGCGTAGCGATCCGGGGGCCCGAACATGTCCTGCAGATCCGCCTCGCGCAGAGGCAGGAAGTCGTAGGGTCCCGACAAGCCGATGAAGCCGGTGATCGCCGGGATCGGCAGCCCGGCATCGTGGAAATAGCGGGGATCGAGCGTCAGCAAGGCACCCATGTGCGCACCTGAGGAATGCCCCATCAAAAAACAGCGCGCGGGATCTGCCCGGTACTCGGCCGCATGCAGGGCCGCCCACGCCGCTGCGCGCGCGGCATCGGCCATGAAGCCCGCGAGCTTGACCTGCGGGTACATGCGGTAATTGGCAACGACCGTGACGAGCCCCAGTTCGGCGAGCGCAGCACCGACGAAGCGATATTCTTTCTTGTCGCCGAATTCCCAGCGCCCGCCGTGCCAGAAGATCACCAAGGGATGCCCCTCAACCGCGGGTTTGTCGGGAATATAAACGTCCAGGCGCTGCAGGGGATCTTCGCCGTAGGCAATATCGGTCTTGCGCGTATAGGCGCCGAACACGGCCGGCGCGTTTGCGGCGAAGAACGTCAGGCTCGAACAGGCCGAGGTCAGCAGCGCACCGAGGCCGACCAGCAGCCCGCGCCGTGCCAGCGAGCGCGGTTCAGCGGCAGGCATAGGTCGGCAGCCCCTGTGCATCGACGAGGCCGCGCGCGCTGAGCCATTCCCGCGCATCCGCCGCGTCGCGCTCAAACCAGGCGGCGGCGCTACCGAGGCGAAACGTATAACCCCAGGCATCCATATCCTGCAACATACGTGGCTGACCGACATTCGGAAGCAGGCCGGCGAGCAAAATCTGCAGGTAACAAACCGCGTTTTCCTCCTGATGGTCACCGCCGGCATCCGTGTCGAGTCCCGCACGCCGCTCCGCCGTCATGCAGACGAAATGCGCAGCTTCGTGCAAGACCGAATGGATCGGCGTGTCGAGGCGCGCATGAATCCGCGTGCCGAGCAGGCCCGCCTCGCGTTCGCCCCAATAGGATCCAGGAATGATTTCCTGCGGCGCGACCAGCCGCAATTCGAGGCCGTAGCGGTCGAGCAGCACACAGAGCGGCGTGCGATCGATCGCACTGAGCGGCAGCACGTTCACGCTCAAGTCGTCGGCGCCTATTTGACGCGGTCCAGGCGCCGAATCGCGATCGCGACGAGATTGCGCGCCATTTGCCGGCGCAGCACGTCGGCTTCGTGCTCCTTGGCGAGGACGGCGTTCTCCGCAAAACTGTAGTCCTGTTGCTGCGTCAAGGTTTGCGGCGGCAGCAGCACTTTGTCCGGACCGCGCACTGCGAAGGTCACGGTATAGATCAACAGATATTCAGTCGGGATATTGCTGGCCGAAACGGACAGCGTGCGCTGTTCGACCGTGTCCCGCGTGACCTCGATCGTCGCCGTGGCGCCGACCTGCACCGGCTGCAGTTGCGCACCGCTCGCCTTCAATTGTTGTTCGAAATCCCGCGAGAAATCCGTATAGGGGTCTTTGAGCTGTAAATACGGCCGAGCCAATACGTCGGGCCAGGGGCCGCTGCTGCCGACCAGCCGGAAGCCGCAGGCGGCCAGGCAGCCGGCGAAGATCGCCCAGGTGGCGCTGCCGAGAATCAGGCGCGTCGGCGTGGCGCGCACGTCAGATCACGATGTTGACGAGTTTGCCCGGCACGACGATCACCTTCTTGATGGGCGCTGACCCCACGAATTTCTGCACGGCGGGATCCGCGAGCGCCGCCGCGCGTACGGTTGCCTCATCGGCGTCGACCGCGACGGCGATGCGGCTGCGCAGTTTGCCGTTCACCTGCACGACGATCTCGCGGGTCGCCTGCTCGAGGGCGCCCGCATCGACGCGGGGCCAAGCCTCGTCGATCAGCGCCCGCCGGCCGCCGAGCGCATACCAGAGTACGTGCGTGACGTGCGGAATGATCGGCGAAAGACAGGTGACCGCGAGCTTGAGGGCTTCGCGCTGCACGGCCCAATCGGCGGGCGTCGCCGGGGTGAACTTCGCGCTCGCGTTGAGCAGTTCCATGACCGCCGCGATGGCCGTGTTGAAGATGCGGCGCCGGCCGATGTCGTCGGTGACTTTCGCGAGCGCCTGGTGCGCGTGGCGCCGCAACGCGCGCTGCTCGTCGCTCAAATTCAGCGTCGCAACGAGCGCATCGCTGCCCGCGGGCGCGGCGGCGAGATGGTCGTAGACCGCCTTCCAGAGCCGCTTGATGAAGCGGTACGCGCCCTGCACGCCCTCGTCCGACCATTCGAGGCTCTGCTCGGGCGGTGCTGCAAACATCGTGAACAAGCGCGCCGTGTCGGCCCCGAACTCGTCGACGAGCGCCTGCGGGTCGACGCCGTTGTTCTTCGACTTCGACATGGTGACGATGCCGCCGGACTCGACCTCGCCGCGATCGGCGCGGGCAATCGCGATTTGGCGGCCGGTCGTCTCGTCCACGGTAATTTCCACGTCGGCCGGATTGAAGTACTCGATGCGACCGGACGCCGGCTTGCGAAAGAACACCTCGTTGAGCACCATGCCCTGGGTGAACAGGTTGGCAAACGGTTCGTCGAAACGCACGCTGCCCATGTCGTGCATCACGCGCGTCCAGAAGCGCGAATACAGTAGATGCAGGATGGCATGCTCGATGCCGCCGATGTACTGATCGACGGGCAGCCAATAATTGACGCGCGCGTCGACCATCGCGGTGCTGGCGTCGCTGCTCGCGAAGCGCAGGAAGTACCACGACGAGTCGACGAAGGTGTCCATCGTGTCGGTCTCGCGGCGCGCAGCGCCGCCGCAGCGGGGGCAGCGGCACTCGAGGAACGCCGCATGGCGCGCGAGCGGATTGCCCGCGCCATCGGGGACGAGATCTTCAGGCAACAACACCGGCAGGTCAGCGTCCGGTACGGGCACGGCCCCGCAGTCTGCGCAGTGGATGATCGGAATCGGGCAGCCCCAATAGCGTTGACGCGAGATGCCCCAATCGCGCAGGCGCCAGGTGGTTTGCCTGGCACCGAGCCCGAGGCTCTGCAAATCGGCCGCGATCGCCTCGATGGCCGACTGGAAGTCCAGGCCGTCGTAGCGACCTGAATGGATGCAGCGGCCGTGCTCGCCGTACCAGGGCTCCCAGGCTTCGGTCGAAAACGCCCGGCCATCGACGTCGATGACCGGTTTTATCGGCAGTCCGTACTTGAGCGCGAAGGCGAAATCACGTTCATCGTGAGCGGGCACGCCCATGACGGCGCCTTCGCCGTAACTCATCAACACATAGTTTCCCACCCACACCGGGACGGGCTCACGACTCAAGGGGTGACGCACGAACAACCCCGTCGCAATGCCCTTCTTTTCCTGGGTCGCAAAGGCCGACTCGATCGCGAGACCCTGCCTGCACTCCTCGATGAAGGCCGCAACCTCGGGACGGCTGCGCGCCGCATGGGTGGCCAGCGGGTGTTCCGCGGCGACCGCGCAGAAGGTCACGCCCATGATCGTGTCGGCACGCGTCGTGAACGCGCGCAGTACCCCAGACAGCCCGTCGAACTCGTACGGGAAGCCGAGGTTCAGCCCCTCGCTCTTGCCGATCCAATTCGCCTGCATGGTCCGTACTCGCTCGGGCCAGCCTTGCATCCCGGCCAGGGCATCGAGCAGATCCTCGGCGTAGTCGGTGATCTTGAGGTAGTACATCGGGATGTCGCGCTTTTCGACGAGCGCACCCGTGCGCCAACCGCGGCCGTCGATGACTTGCTCGTTGGCGAGCACGGTCTGGTCGACCGGATCCCAGTTCACCTGTCCGGTCTTGCGATACGCAATACCCTTTTCCAACATGCGCAGGAACAGCCACTGATTCCAGCGGTAGTAATCGGGACGGCAGGTGGCCAGTTCGCGTGTCCAGTCGAGCCCAAACCCCAGTGACTTCAGCTGCCGTTTCATGACCTCGATGTTGTCGTAGGTCCATTTCGCCGGCGGCACGCCGTTCTTGATGGCGGCGTTCTCGGCCGGCAAGCCGAACGCGTCCCAGCCCATCGGTTGGAGGACGTTGCGGCCGTTCATGCGCATGAACCGGGCGAGCACATCCCCGATCGTGTAATTGCGTACATGCCCCATGTGCAGCCGTCCGCTGGGATAGGGAAACATCGACAGGCAGTAATACTTTTCGCGGGACGCGTCTTCCTTGGCTTCGAAGCAACGCTGCGTGTGCCAAAACGCCTGGGCCTGCGCCTCGACGACGGCGGGTTCGTATCGTTCTTGCATGGTGGGTGCGCAGAATAACTGAAAGGGTTCGAGCAGGCTGCCATCGCTACGCCGGCGGCCCCGACCGGCCGCGGGTTGGAGTCCTCGTTCCTGGCCAAAAGCGACTTAAAATGGAATAATATTCCATTCTACGGAATATTCACGCATGAGTCGACCGCGGTCCGCCCCGCTGCAAGCCCGACTTGAGGATTCGGAGCCGCTCGTCTCCCAGGGGCCGACGTTTGCCCGCGCGGACGATGCGCTCTTGGTCCAAGCGCTCGCCCGCGGTCTCGACTTGCTGCGCGCGTTCACGCCGACGGCCGGTCCGCTCGGCAATCGCGATCTGGCGAAACTCTCGGGGCTGCCCAAGGCAACCGTGTCGCGCCTGACCTACACGCTGGCGCGCCTGGGCTATCTGGACTACGACCCCGCCCTCGGCAAGTACCAGCCTGGCATCGCGGCGGTCGCGATCGGGCACCGCGCCTTGCATGCGATTGCGCTGCGCAGCTCGCTGCGACCCTGGATGGAGGAGATCGCCGCAAGCTTCCCGGTCGCGGTGTCTCTCGTGGCGCGCGACCGACTGCGCCTCGTATTGCTGGAGCGCACGCATGCGGCGCCGGGCACCGGACGATATCGCGACGAGCCGGGTAGCTCCTGGCCCTTGTCTCTGAACGGCCTGGCACGGGGCCTGATCGTCGGGCTGCCGCAGGCCGAGCGACTCTACGTGCTCGATTACCTGGAGCGCGCCGATCCGCTCGGGTGGCCGGCGCGCGAGCACGAGACTTATCAGGCCTTGGCGGAATATCAGCACCAGGGCTATACGGTCGCGAGCGGCGACGCGTCGACGGGCGCCACCTCTCCGTCGAGCGCGGCCGTGTGCGTGCCGCTGCGAACCGGCGAGGGCGCGGCAGTGTTCGGTCTCAGCTGCAGCGCGCCGGAGTTTCGGCTGCCCAAGGCCCGGCTCGCCGCCGAACTCGGCCCGCGTCTGGCCGAGCTGGCCGGCCGTGTGCGCCAAGGCGGCCTCGCGCTATGATGCGCCCGAGCAGGTCGCAAGGAGCTGGCATGGTCACGGACTCGAACAACCAATTTGCCCCACCCAAGAGTTTCGTTGCCGATCGAACGCCGCTCGCTGACACGGACGCGGCCAAAGCAAGCCGGTGGGCACGCCTCGGCGCCGCGGTCCTCGACATCCTCATCCTTGGGCTGCCGTTTGCACCCGCCTATGCGCAGGTCTTTGCCGATCCGGCCATTCGGGCACAAATAGCCGTCGGCGCCCTCAAGACCGTCGATCTGCTCACGGCACTGGTCGGGAGCGGCCCGAGGTTTTGGGGCGGTGGGCTGGTGGCCGTGATTCTCTGGGTGGTCACAGCGGTGCTCGTTTATCGCCATGGACAAACGATCGGCAAGCGGCTCCTCGGCATCAAGGTCGTGCGCAGCGACGGCTCGCGCGCGGGCCTCGCGCGGATTTTTTGGCTGCGCAACGTCGTCGGCGCGCTGATCAGCTGGATTCCGCTCGCGGGCGGCCTCTATGCGCTCGTCGATCTGCTCTGGATTTTCGGCGGCGCGCGCCGCTGTGTACACGATTACATCGCCGATACGATCGTCGTCAACGCTTGAGTTACGCGGTCGACACGATCGTCACGGCGGAGACGCCCGAAGGCATTTCCATCGCGATTCGTCCGGCCGGATTCGCGGTCCGCAGCATCGCTTATTTGATCGACGCCTTGATCCGCGTCGGCATCTGGATCGGCATCGCCAGCGCGCTCGGTGCCGCGGGCCGGTTCGGAGTCGGTTTGATGTTGCTCAGTGCCTTCGCGCTCAGCTGGCTCTACCCGGTGATTTTCGAGCTGCTGCCGAACGCGGCGACGCCCGGCAAGCGCATCATGGGTCTGCAGGTGATGATGGCGAACGGCCTGCCGATCACGCCAGCCGGCTCCTTGACCCGCAATTTGCTGCGCGTCGTCGACTCGCTGCCGGCGTTCTATGGCTTCGCCGTGGTCACGATGCTGCTCCGGCCCGATGGACGGCGCCTCGGCGACCTCGCCGCCGGCACGCTCGTGGCATATCGCACGCACGCGCAAACACCGGGCGGTTTCGGCGCGGCCGAGCCGGTCGCGCCGCCGATTCCGCTGACTCCCCGCCAGCGGGTCGCGATCGCGGCCTTCGCCTGGCGCGCCGGGCGTCTGACGCCGGAACGCGCCGAAGAGATTGCCGTGCTCGCGGCATCGGCCGCGCCGCCCGGCATGGGCGGCTCGGCGAGCTCGCGCCTCGTGAGCATCGCGCGGTGGCTGCACGGCCAGCGGCGGGGCGCCGCGACCGTGCGGAGCTGAGCCGTGACGCCGCTCGAATTCGAAGCCGCGCACGAGTCCGCCTGGACTGAACTGGAAGCGATGCTGCGCGTCGCGGATCGCGAGCGCGGCGCCGAACGCTTCCTCGTGCTCTATCGGATGAGCTGCGATCATTTGGCGCTGGCCCAAGCGCGAGATTTTCCGGAGCACATCGTCGCGAGGCTTGCGCGGCTCACCGCGGACGCCCACCAGATCATCTACCGACAGGGTGAACTCGGCCTGCGGCGCATTCGCGTCGCGCTGCTGCAGCGTTTTCCCGAGATGGTGCGCACGCACCGCGCCTATATCGCGGCGGCGGCTGCACTCCTCCTCGGCCCGGCGCTCGCGATGGGTCTCGCAACCTACCTGCAGCCCGACCTGATCTTGTCGCTGGTCAGCCCGGAGACGGCATCCCAATACGAAAATATGTACAACCCGAAGGCCGAGTCGATCGGCCGCATCCGCGATGCGGGTAGCGACTGGGCGATGTTCGGCTTTTATATCGAGAACAACGTCGGCATCGCTTTTCAGTGTTACGTCACGGGCGTGCTGCTCGGGCTCGGTAGTCTCTTTTTTCTTGTCTCGAACGGTCTCATCATCGGCGCGGTCGCGGGCTTCGTCGCCGCCCGCGGGTTTGGCGGCACGTTCTTTCCGTTCGTGGCCACGCACTCCGCCTTCGAACTGACCGCGATCGTCCTGTCGGGCGCGGCCGGAATGCGCATCGGCCGTGCCGTACTGCTGCCCGGACGCCTGCCGCGCCTCGAGGCACTGCAGGCTGCCGCGCGCGAGACCAGCTTCATCATGTTCGGCGCCGCCGTGATGCTGCTGATCGCAGCGGTGCTCGAGGCGTTCTGGTCGTCGGCCGCCTGGGTCGCGCCGACGGCGAAGTACAGCTGCGCGGCGATTTGCTGGATCCTGGTGATCTTGTTCTTTCTGCGCAGGCCGTATGCAGCTTGACTCGATGTCCGTGGTCCTGCGGCCGCGCACGACTTGGGAGGGTTGTGATCTCGGCGTGCGCCTGCTGCAATCCGAATCATCTTCGGTGTTCGCCTGCCACATCGCCGTCGTCCTGCCGTGGCTGGCCGTCTGTGTTGCGACCTTCGACATCGCGCCGTGGCTGCCGGCGCTGCTCATGTGGCTGTCTAAGCCCTGGCTGGACCGCACGATTCTGTTCGCTCTTTCGCGCGCCTTGTTCCGGGAACGCACGACGCCGCGAGATGTTTGGGACGCGCAGCGTAGCGTTCTCTGGGGACAGCTCGCGGCAACCTTAAGCTTGCGCCGACTGAGCGGATCGCGGGCCTTTACCCAGCCGGTCTATCAACTGGAGGGCTTGTCGGGCCCGGCGCTGCGCGCACGCCTGCGACAGCTCGTGCCGAAGCACCGGGGTGTCGCGAGGCTCATGACCCAGGCTTTTGCCGCCGCGGAACTGGCGATCTTCGCGAGCTTTTTTTCCTTGCAAGCCTGGCTCGCGCCGCATCACCTGCCGTTCAGCTGGAGCGCTTTTTCCCTGGGCGAAAACGGCGAGCAATTGCTTGCAATCCTCGCCTATGCGGCGGCGATCACCTTCGTCGAGCCTTTTTACGTGGCTGCCGGCTTCGGCATGTACCTGAATCGTCGGGTCGAACTCGAGGCCTGGGACATCGAACAGGAATTTCGGCGTGCGTTCGCGAGTTGAGTCGCGGCCGGCCGTGCTCGCCTTGCTGCTGCTCGTGGCTGCCGCCGCGGCCGGGGAGCAGGCCCGCTCGCCCCCGACTCCGGCCGAGATCGATGCGGCAGTCGCCCAGGGGCGCGCCGATCCGTCGCTGGGCGTGGCGACGAAATCCAGGCGATTGCACTGGATCGGTGCCGACACGCCGAAAGCACTGCCAAAACCCAGCGAACCCCAGGGCTGGCTCGTCAACCTGTTCGAGTACCTAGGGCAAACGGCAAGCCTCGTTTTGTGGGTGCTCGGCTTCATTGCCGCCGGAGTCCTCGGCGTTTGGGTCTATCGCGTGGCGCGGTCTCGAGCACCGCGAGTCACGCCCGTGGGCAGCGTCGATCGCACGCAGATCGGCGAACTCGACATTCGACCCGCGTCCTTGCCCGAGGACGTCGGCGCAGCCGCACGCGAACTCCTCGATGCCGGCCGTACGCGCGACGCCCTGTCCCTGCTCTACCGGGGCGCACTGTCGCGCGCCGTGCACCGTCACGGCATCGCGATTGGCGCAGCCGCGACCGAGGGCGAAGTCTTGCGTGCGGTCGACGGTCGACTCGATGCGGCCAGCGTCGACTATGTGCGCACGCTCGTGCAGCTCTGGCAACTCGCCGTCTATGCGGGCGCGCCGACCACGGCAGAGTCCGTGCGGCCACTGTGCGCGCGCTTCGTCGGGGCGCTCGGTTGAGCGCAGCGACGGTGTCGGCGCCCAAGCTCACGCGCGACGGGCTGCTGCGCATCCTGCTGCTGGCGGCGTTGCTGGCGCTCGGCGTCTGGATCGCGAGAAACACCTATTGGGAAGAAATCTCCGTGCCGTCGCCGCCGCACGGCGAAGCCGCCACCAACCCCTACTACGGCGTCGAGCACCTCGCGGTCAGCCTCGGGCTGCACGCGCGCGCCGTCGCATCGCTTGGCGTCCTGCCGCGTCGTGACGGCGTGCTGGTGCTGGATACTCTGAACCCGCGCAGCGTGCCGCCGTCCGAGATCGTGGCGCTCGAGCATTGGGTGGAGTCGGGGGGCCGACTGGTGCTTGCCGGCCATGTGCTCGCGGCCAACGCTGACTTGCGGCGCTGGACGGGAATCAAATTCGTGCCGGTGCGCGCGCCGGCAGCCGGCGCGGTGCCGAGTCCGGTGGCGAAGCCGCCGCTGACGACGGGAATCGCCGCGGTGCGTAACGACTGCCCGCCCATGCAGGTCAGCGTGGACGGCGCGCCCACGGGCGAAAACTTGCGGGTCTGCGATGTCTGGGTCGGCAACGGCTACAGCAGCGAACGGACGCCTGCGTGGGACTTGCGCGACGCCGCCGGGATCCAGGTGCTGCGGGTCGCAATGGGACGCGGCAGCGTGACGGTCATCGGTCCCGCACAGCTGTACGCAAATACCATGCTGTTCCAGCACCAGCATGCACGCGTGTTCATCGAGGCCGCGGCGCTCCTGCATGGCGATGATCTATGGATCTTCGCGCCGAGCCGCGCCGAACCGCTGCTCGCGCTGCTCTGGCGTCTCGGCGCGCCGGCGCTCGCCTGCTTAGGCGTGGCGGTCGCCTGCAGCATCTGGCGCAGTCTGCCGCGCTTCGGCCCGCTCATACCCGCTGCCGCGATCGCGCGGCGCTCGCTCGGGGAACAGATCCGTGCGAACGCGCGCTTCGCGTGGCGCAGCCGCAGTCTCGCTGCCCTGCATGCGGCGGCGGTACGCGGCTTGGCGGAAAGTGCGCGCCGTGAGATCGTGGCCTTCGACCGGCTCGATCCCGGGCAGCGCGTAGCCGTGATTGCCGCGCGCGCAGGCATCGCGCCGACACAACTCGAAGCGGCCATGCGGCCGTCCGCCGGTTCTCGGCCCCACGTAGAACGCGCCGCGATCGCGCTGCTCGTGCAGGCGCGACGACGCCTGCTGACGCAAGCACTGACAATAAAGGGATCCCCTGCATGAGCGAAGAATCCAACACCATCGTGCGCGCCGGGGAGATCCTCGCAAAGCTGCGCGCGCAGATCGGCAATGCCCTGGTCGGCCAGAAAGAGGTCGTCGAGCAGACCCTGATCGCGCTCATGGTCTCGGGACACGTGCTCATCGAGGGCGTGCCCGGCCTCGGCAAGACCTTGCTCGTGCGGGCGCTCGCGCAGGCAATCTCCTTGAAGGTCGCGCGCATCCAATTCACCCCCGATCTGATGCCCTCGGACATCACTGGGCATGCGGTGCTCGACCCGGAGACGCGTCAGCTGCGCATCGTACCGGGCCCGGTATTCACGAACGTCCTGCTCGCCGACGAAATCAACCGCGCGCCGGCCAAGACGCAAAGCGCCTTGCTCGAGGTCATGCAGGAATACCAGGTGACCTTGGAGGGCGAAGCGCGCCCGCTGCCGCGTCCGTTCATCGTGCTCGCGACCCAGAATCCGCTCGAGACCGAGGGCACTTATCCGTTGCCCGAAGCGCAGTTGGATCGTTTTTTGCTCAAGATCGACATGCCCTATCCGAGTCAAAGCGAGGAGGTCGACATCGTGCTGCGCACGACGACCGATCAGACCGGCGACAAGTTACCGCTCGCGGGAGTGACGCCTGTGATCAACGAGCGCGCCGTGGCGGCGTTGCAAACCTTGGTCGCCCGCCAGCGCATCGATCCCGCGGTCGTCGATTACGCCGTACGCATCGGTCGCACGACGCGCGCCTGGCCCGGGATCGCGATGGGCAGCGGCCCCCGAGGTCCGATCGCACTGGTCCGCGCGGCCAAGGCTGCCGCGCTCATGGGCGCGCGCTCGTTCGTGCTGCCGGACGACGTCAAGACCGTGGCGCTCGCGGTGCTGCGGCACCGCGTGGTGCTGTCCGCCGATGCGCAGCTGGACGGACGGCGCATCGATGACCTGCTGGCCGCAATTTTGGACGCGACGGCCGCGCCGCGCGTCTGAGGCCGCGCGCGGATGATCATGACACCGCTGCCGTCCCGCACCTCGCTGCTGCTCGTCTGGGGCGCCTCGCTCTTGTTGGCCGCCCTCGCGTTCGCGCCGCTCGAGACCGTCCCGCTGCGCTGGCTGGCACTCGGCCTCGCCGCGATCGCGGCGCTCGCGCTGGCGCTCGATGCGTACTGGAGCCGGCATCGCTGGCGACGCGCACCGCTGCTGTTTCGGCGTGAGCTGCCCCAGGCCTTCGCGGTGGGCATGCCGGTCACGATCCGCATCGGGCTCGAGAATACCGGCGATACACGACTGAGCGGCGAACTCTACGACCATGCCGGTCCGGGGCTCGATCAGTCCGGCATGCCCCTGCGCTTCTCGGTGGGCCCGCGTCAGCGCCAGACCCTCGAGTTCCTGGTGCTGCCCTCGAAGCGCGGCATGCGCGCATTCGAACCCGCGCAGATCCGGCTGCGCTCGCGTCTCGGGCTGCTCGACTTGAACTTGCGCGTCGGCCACGCGCAAGCGCGGCGCGTCTTTCCGAACTTCGCGCAACAGGCGCGCTTCGCGTGGCTCGCCGGTGATCGCCGGCTCACGGCGCCGGGCCTGAAGACCGCCCAACGCCGCGGCTCGGGTACCGATTTCGACCAACTCGTAGAATACCGGGCCGGAGACCCGGTCCGGCACATCGACTGGAAGGCGACCCACCGGCATCGGCGCGCGATCGTGCGCAAGTTCCAGGACGACCGCGATCAGAGCGTGATGTTTCTGCTCGACTGCGGCCGGCGCATGCGCGCCGACGACACGCAGCAGGGTGTCGGCACCACGCATTTCGATCAGTCCTTGAATGCACTGATGCTGCTCGCGTTCGTCGCCCTGAGCCACGGCGATGCCGTCGGCGCGATGACCTTCGGCAACCCGCCCGGTGCCGAAAAAAGCTTCGCGCCGCGCAAGGGTCGACAGGCGCTCAATGCCTTGATGGCGGGACTTGCCGAAGTCGAACCTGCACCGACGTTCTCGGACTTCGGGCAGGCGGCCACCGAACTGCTGCGTCGGCAGCGCAAGCGCGGCCTGTTGGTACTGATCACCAACTGCCGCAACGAGGATGCGGCCGAACTCGGCGCGGCGCTGCAGCTGCTGCGCACGCGGCATCTCGTGGTACTCGCGAATTTGCGCGAGCAAGTCGTCGCGGGCATCGAGGCGCAGGCGCTCGTCACGGAGGATGGCGCGCTCGAGGTCGCCGCAGCGCTCCAGTACAACCAGGCCCGCAGCGACTTCCTGCGTCGTCTCGCGCAGTCGGGCGTGGTGTTGATCGACTGCGAGCCCCGGCAACTCGGTGTCGAACTCGTCAACCGCTATACGATTTTGAAGGGCGCGGGCTCGATCTGACCGGCGGCGTTCAGGGCAGGCCCGCGGCACTGCTAAGATAGACCGCGAAGGTCCCGAGCCAATGACCCCCTTCGTAGTGCTCGCCCGTGACCTCCGGCAAAGCCGCCTCGCCGTGGCGCGCCGCGGCGCGCAGCAGCGCCGGGCGGCGCGGATCGCCGGCGGGAAGTCCGTGGGCGATGCCCGCAAGCATCCAGGCACGGCTCAAATTCAGCCCGTCGAGATGCGCGAGTTTGGGATCGGCCCGGTCGGTGACGACCGCGGGTGACAGCCAGGGCGCACCCTCATGCGCGGGGATACCCGGCAGAAAATGCGTCAACCAGGCTGCGAAATCGCGCGGCGGCAACACCCGACGCATGAAGTCGGCTTCGCCGAGACAGGGCGAGAGAAAATCCTCGCCCGAGGGCTCGAAGCGCACGGGACAATCACGATCCCCGAGATAGAACCGCCGCGCCGCGTCGGTCAGCAATTCCCGCATTTGCGTGTCGCCGGCGACTCCCGCCCAATCCCAAATCAGGCCGAAGGAGAATGCGGTCTGATCGTGTTCACCGACGCGGATCGGATAATGCAGCTTCGGTATCCACGTCTTCAGTCGTGCGGCCACCTCGGTCTCGAGCGGCAGCACCGCCTGCGACCACGCCTGTGCATCCGGGTCGTCCCAGGCGCGCAGCTCGGCCGCCAACTGCAGCAGCCACGCAAGGCCATAGGGCCGCTCGAAGGAGGCGCGGTCCGGCCGCCTCAAATAAGCCAGCTCGCCGGCGATGTTGGCGGCGGTGAAGCTGCGCGCCAGTTCCGTGCGCGCTTGCGGCGCAAAGCTCGCCTGGGGATTCAACCGCAGCAGCCGCACGAGCAGCCAGTGACCGTGCACGTCGGAATGCCAATCGAAGCAGCCGTAGAAGGCCGGCGTCAACTCGCGCGGCGGCCGCGCGTCGGCGTCGCTGTCGAGGGTCTGTGAAATATGGTTGGGATACTCGAGATGCAAGCACTTCAGCGCAAGGCCTGCGAACCGGGCCGCGGCCGCGGGATCGAGCGCCGCCGGCTGTTCCGCGGCAGCATGCGCCGACGCCGCAACAGCGGCCGTCAAGATTACGAGCGCAAGCCGAGTCATTGCGGGCCGTACTTGGCGCGCTTCGGGGCCAGCACCGAGAGCGAGCGCCGCACACGGGCGATGAGCCCATGCTCGGCGATCCATGCGGCATAGGCGAGGTAGGCGGGGTCCGCTCCGAGATGCCGCTCCTCGGTTTTCGCGCGCAGGTAGTACACGCCATTGAGCAAGCCGAGCAACAGGCAGTGGCGCAGCGCGGTATCGGGCCCCGCGGTGCTCAGGAACGGCATCGAGATCAGCCACCAACTGAGGTTCTTGCTGAAATAAGCAGGATGCTTCATGTAGCGGTACGGGCCGCTGGTGATGATGCCGCGGTTGGTCAGATTGGAGAAGCGCAGGCCGAATGCGACCGTCGACAGACCATAGATGATCACGAGGCCAAGGATGGTGAAGCCCCAGGCATCGCCCAGATTGGGCAGCGTACTGAAATGCCTCGCCCAATCGTCGGACTCGCTGTACGCCAGATAATACGTGCCGATCACCGAGTAAAACGGCTGGTAGCAGACCAGGGCCACGAGCCATCCGGCGACGGTCGTATCGGTGCTGCGGATCTGCGAGTCGAGCACACGCAGCGTCAACACATAGCCGACGACGCAAAACAGCAGGTCGACCGAATAGCCGAGGCGGAACATCAGCGGGTACAGGTTGGCGGTCAAGCCCGTGCTCGCGATCCCGCCGAGCACATGTGCGAGGTCGTTTACCTGATCTCGCGCATAGACGACCATGAGCGGCAGGAAAAACGCCTTCACGAGCCAACCTAGGGCGTGCGCGCGCAGTGGGACGAACGCGGGCCGATCCGCGAAACGCCCCACCAGGCAGCGTCCGATGCGCCAATACGTATCCCGCGGTTCGCTGAGTCGCGCGTCGGTCCAGGCGAAGTAGACGATCGCCGCCGGCGCGACGAGCGGTGCGAGCAAGCGCAAGAAGCGCCAATACGACGCATAGAAGCTGCCGTGATACTCCGGAAAGAGCCAATAGAGGAACGCAATCGCCGCAAAAGTCGCGAGCAAGCCGAGCAGTCGGGTCGCGACGCGGGCCGGATCGATACGCTGCGAAGGCGGCGCCTCGAAACCGCTGTCGCGCGGTGCCAGCGAGCGACGCCGCCACCACCATTCCCCGGCCGTGATCGAAACGCCCACGGCCGCTCCACTCATCAGCACGATCTCCACGGCATCGAAAAAGCCGAGCTGCCAATGCGCCAGTGCGGCCATCGTCGACGTGCCGGCGAGCATCGCGACAATATTGACGCCGAAGTGCGCCGCCGATCTCGGCCGGGGTGATTTGGACATGACGGGTCCATCGTACCGATAGACCCGCGAGGTCGCTACACGTTGGCGTTTACATGCGCGCCGAGCAAACTCGGCGCTTGCGACCCGTTGCTTTGGATTTTCTGCAGAAGACCATTGAGGAAACTGGTGAGCTGCGACGTCGAGGCCGTGGCTGCACCACCACCCGCCGTTGCCGCTGCCCCGCCCACGGCCGCGCCGGTGCCCGAAGCAGCGGTGCTCGCGCTCAGGCCGTGCACCAGACCGTTGAACGAGTTGGAGAGGTTGGCCGTGGCCTGTGTGGCCGTGCCGCCGCCGCTCAGCTGTTGGATCAGCGTTTGCAGCGAAGAAACGAGGCTGCCCTGGTACTGACTCGCGCCCGAGCTTGTCGTGGCCGCGACCGCGGTCGCCGTCGTGCCAGCGGCCGCCGTCGTGCCGGAGGCCGTGCCCGCGGTCGCTGCGCTCGAGGCGGCGCTGGTACTGTCCTGACGCAAGGCCGAGAACAAGGAATGCAGGAAACCTTGCAGATCCGTCGCGAGCGGCGACGTCGTGGCGGCACCGCTGCCCGCCGTTGCGCCGGATACGCTCGCCTGCGCGCTCGTCGCCGCGGCAACGGCGCTGGTGCCGCCGGTGCCGCTCGTGCCCGCCACGCCCGTCGCGGTCGCTGCCGTCGCACCCGCTTGTGCGCCAACGGCTTGCTCCAGGGCCTGCAAGGCGTTTGCGAGCAGGTTTTGACCCGTACCGACGGGGATCTGGCCGATGCTGCTGGCGTCCGACCCCGCCGCATCCGCGGCGTTGGATTTCTTCTTCGGCGAACCCCCGAAGTTGACCTGCGGCAGCAGTCCGGTCTGGGCAATGGACGAAGTGATCGCGTGTAAAGACATGGTAATTCCTTATGACTGAAGATCGTTGGCTGGAGCGGCGGCAAAGTCTTGCCGTCGACGCGCACGACGGAGGCTTAGGTTTGCCGCCGCGCTCATGGTGCAAACGCCTGAATCCTGCATTCTGGGTCCTCGTTGGAGGCAAACACCGCAGCGCGCGGCGCGCCCGGCTTGCTCTGCCGTAGATCAAGCAGGTTTTGTGCCAAATACTCGCGGCGCGGCTCAAGGAAAGACGCGAACTGCCGACATCCCTGCCATCGATCAATCAGACGTGGACCGTGTTTATGTCAAACAGCAGTATCTCGAGTCTCAGTCAGGCCGCAAGCTCCAGCGCGGTCGTGAGTCAAGTTCGCCCCGTCGACCGACGCGGTGGCCACCCCGGCGGCGGCGAGCGGGGTGCACCGAGTTCCGGTTCCGCGAGCGGCTCCAACAGCAGCAGCAGCGCGCCCAGCACTCTGATCTCGGCCCTGCTGGCGGCACTGACGCAGGCCACGGCGCAAGCGACGACTGCCTCATCGACCAGCGCATCGACTGCCGGCGGTACCGCGGCTACCGCGGCCGCCGCGACTTCGACCGGCACAACTACTGCGACGGGTACGAGCGGCAGCACGGCCTCGAGCGACACGGCTTCGAGCGCGACGGTCGGACAAGATTTGCAGTCTTTTCTGCATGACTTGTTTGGCGCTCTGCGCCAAGCTGGCGGTCAGGCCCGCGACAGCGAGCGCGCGAACGCGGCGGACGGCAGCGGCACCACCACACCGAGCACCGCCGGCACGACGGCGAGCGGCACCGGTACGGTGACGGCTACCGGCACGGTCGCATCCTCGAGCACGGGTTCGACGACGCCCACGACTGACGCCACGACGACCTCCAGCGGGAGCGGTTCCGGCAACGCCGCCGCGATCGGCCAGTATGCACAGCAAGGTTTGATCAGCGCCTTGAAGACCCTGATCACCGACGTCGCGGCGAGTCAGGAGCTCAGTGGCTCGACCGGGTCCTCGGGTCTGTCCTCGAGCACGCTGTCGACGCTCAATACGCAATTCAATAACCTGATCGGCGCCTTGACGGGCGGCAGCGCGAGCAGCACCGCTGCGGCAAGTTCGGCAAGCGCGGCGACGACCGCCGGCGCGACGAGCGCGAGCGCCGCCGGTACCGCGAGTTCGAGCAGCACCGGCTCGACGGGAACCGCGGCCTTGCAGTCCTTCTTGAACAACTTCTTGAGCGACCTGCAGGGCAGCGGGACAAGTTCCGTGAGCGCGCTCGGCGGCACGATCAACACGACTGCCTGAGGAGCGCGCACGCTCAGACGCCGCGGCGGCGGCGCCAGGCCGCCCAGGCCAGCAGCGAGGAGCAGAACAGCAAGACGGGATGGTTGCCCCAGCGCGCATACGGGGTGAGCCCCGTCATCGGCCGGACGTCGGCGCGCAGGACGCCTTCCTGAAACTCGGGCAGCACGGCGATCTCTTCGCCACGTGCATCGAGGACGGCCGTGATGCCGTCGTTGGCCGCACGGATCAAGTAGCGGCCGGCCTCGAGCGCGCGCAGCCGCGAGATCTGCAAGTGCTGGTGTCGCGCGGTCGAATCTCCGAACCACGCGTCGTTGGTCACGTTGATCAGCAGAGTCGCCTGGCGCAGCGCCGGCAACTGCGCGCTGCCGAAGGAATCTTCATAGCAAATCGTGAGTCCGAGTTTTTGTCCCGCGGCCGTCAGCGCGGGTTGTTGGTCGGCGCCCGGCGATATGTCGTCGTACGGCAGGCTCATGAGCCGCATCCACGAACGCACGAACGAGGGCACGGGGAAATACTCGCCAAAGGGCACGAGGTGGCGCTTGTAGTACCAGCCGCCGGACTCGCTGAGCACGAGCACGCCGTTGTAATATCTGTTCGTGGTTGCGTCGTAATTGACCAAGCCGATTGCGAAATCCGCATCGTGCCCACGGCCTGCGGTGCGCAACGCCTGCAAGTAGCTCTGAATGCTGGTCGCCAGCACCGGCAACGCGGATTCGGGCCAGACGATCAAGCGCGCCCCCCAGGCTTCTCTCGTGAGCTGCGAGTAGCGGTCAATCGTCGCGTCGCGATTGTCGGCCTGCCATTTTTGATCCTGCGAAACGTTACCCTGCACCGCCGCGATCGGAATGGGTGGTCCCGACGGTTGCGTCCATGCGATCCGCGATGCGCCGATCGGAAGCAAGAATACGATCGCGATGACCCCGGCGGCGACCAGGCGGCGCGTGCGCGCGACGCCGGCCGAAACGAGCACCGTCAGCGCCACGGCCGCATAGGCCGCGGCACAGGTGATGCCATAGACACCGAATAGCGGCGCCCACGCGGCCAGGGGCGCATCGGGAAAAGCGTAGCCCAGTGACAGCCACGGAAATCCGCTGAACAGCCAACCGCGCAGCCACTCGAGCAAGACCCACAGAGCCGGCAGCACGAGCCAATCCCGTGCCGGCCCGCCTTTGAGCCAGAACCGATTCGCGCAGTAGCACAGCACTGCCGAGTAGCACGACATCAGCGCGACGAGCCCGGCTTGCAGGAACAGCGTCAACCAGATCGGCACGCCCCCGTAACCGTGAAAACAGGTGTAGATCCAGTAGGTACCGAACGCGAACAGCCCGGCGCCGAAGGCCGCACCCACGGCCGCAGCCCGCCGCGGCGGCAGGCCGCGAATGATCAAGAACAAAGCGGCCGGGGCGAGACAGGCCACGGGCCACCAGCCGAAGGGCGCGAACGCAAGATTCATCGTCGCGCCGATCGCAAAGGCTACAGCCAAGCGCACGAGCGGCCGGGAGGACAACGCGGCCCAGGCGCCGCGACCGCTTACGCTCAAGAATCGGACTCGTCTTTTTTCGGTGGGTCGATGTCCGTGGGTGTGGTCACGCGCAACAGATCGATGCGACGCCGATCCGCGCGTACGATCCGGAAAATCAGGCCGCCGACCTTGATCGTCTCGCCACGCCGGGGCAGACGACCGAATTCCTGCATCAGCAGGCCGCTGATGGTGTCGAATTCTTCGTCGGGGAAATCGGTGCCAAAGAACGTGTTGAAATCGGCGATCGAGGTCAGCGCATGGACGGTGAACTCGCGGGCGCCGTCCTTGCGGATCGTCTGATCGTCCTCGACGTCATGCTCGTCGTCGATTTCGCCGACGATCTGTTCGATGACGTCCTCGATCGTGACTAGGCCGCAGACTCCGCCGTACTCATCGACGACCATGGCGATGTGGTTGTGACTGCGCCGGAACTCCTTGAGCAGCACGTTGAGCCGCTTGCTCTCCGGTACGAACACGACCGGGCGCATGTATTCGCGAATCTCGAAAGGCTCTTCGCCCGCCGCCTGCAGGCGCAGCAAGTCCTTCGCGAGGAGGATCCCCAAGATCTGGTCGCGATCCTCGCCAATCACCGGAAAGCGCGAGTGCCCCGATTCGACGACCAGTGCTACCAGGCGCTCGGGCGACTCGTCGCGCAGGACGAAGACCATTTGCGAGCGCGGTACCATGATGTCGCGAACTTGCATGTCGGCGACCGCGAGCACGCCTTCGAGCATGACCAGCGCATCGCCATCGAACAGCCCGCGCTCGCTCGCCTGGCGCAGGTCCTCGATGAATTCGGCGAGATCGCGGGGCTCGCCCGACATCGACTTCGTGATTCGCTTTAACCAGCGGCCAGTGCCGCCATGTGGTTGTTCAGACATGGGCCAGCAGGATACTAGATCACAGGTACGGGTCGGAAAACCCAAGCCGATCAAGGATTTGAACCTCGGTCGCGGCCATTTTGCGGGCCTCTGCGGTGCGTTCGTGGTCGAAGCCAAGCAAGTGCAGCACGCCGTGGACCGTCATATGAGCCCAGTGCTGCGCGAGCGTCTTGCCCTGCTCGCGCGCCTCGCGCGCGACGACCGGCGCACAAATGACGAGTTCGCCGATGTGCCTGCGTCCCTGCGGACTCGTGCCCGCGCCGGCGAAGGACAGCACGTTGGTCGGCCGGTCCTTGCCGCGATAGCGGGCGTTCAAACCGCGGCTGCGCAAGCTGCCGACGACATGCACGTCGAGTGCAACAGAAGACTCGCGGCGCGCGGCCAGGGCCGCGAGGGCCCACGCGCGCAACTCCCGGACCGTCGGCGCCCAGGGGCGCCGCGCCGAGTAGGTCACGTCGAGTTGCAGCCGCGCCCGCAAGTCGCGCGCTCAGACCTTGGGATCGGGCGTATGCGCCTCGTAGGCTTGGACGATACGCTGCACCAAGGGGTGACGCACGACGTCGCGGGACGTGAACATCGTGAAGGCGATGCCGCGCACGCCGCGCAAAATTTCGATGACCGTGCGCAGACCGGACTGTTTGGAGTTCGGCAGATCCACTTGCGTGATGTCGCCCGTGACGACCGCCTTCGAGCCGAAGCCGATGCGGGTCAGAAACATCTTCATCTGCTCGTTGGTCGTGTTCTGCGCCTCGTCGAGAATGACGAAGGAGTCGTTGAGCGAGCGGCCGCGCATGAAGGCGAGCGGTGCGACTTCGATGACATTGCGCTCGATCAACTTGGCAACCCGCTCGAAACCCATCATTTCGTAGAGTGCGTCGTACATCGGCCGCAGGTAGGGGTCGACTTTCTGCGACAAATCGCCGGGCAGAAATCCGAGCCGCTCACCCGCCTCGACCGCGGGGCGCACGAGCACGATGCGGCGGACTTTCTCCGACTGCAGTGCCTCGACCGCGCAGGCGACCGCGAGATAGGTCTTGCCCGTACCCGCGGGGCCGATCCCGAACGTGAGGTCGTGGTTGCGCACGTTGGCGAGATACTCGGTCTGATTGGAACCGCGCGCGCGAATCGCACCGCGCGAGGTACGCACCTTGAGCTCATCGGGCACATCCGCGCCGCCCGGATCGCCGCCGCCCTCCGTCATGCTCACCTCCTGCAAGGCGATGTGCACACGCTGGCCGTCGACCGGTTCGCGCTGGGCGCGGGCATACAAACCCTGGAGCACGGATTCGGCGCGCTTGCCGGCGACCACGGGCCCGAGGATCTGGAAGCGGTTGCCGCGGCGCTTGATCTCGACACCGAGTCGCGATTCGATCAGACGCAAATGCTCATCGAGCGGGCCGCACAGTTCAACGAGGCGCACGTTGTCGGAAGGGTCGAGGAAGACGTCCCGGGTCGCGGGCAGGGAACTCACGATTGGGCTTCCGCGACCAGGCGGCCGCGCAGCGATTGGGGCATGGCTTCGGTGATCAGAACATCGGCAAAGCGGTTGAACAAGTCATCTCGGCGGCCCGCCGGCGCATCGAAATTGACCCAGCGATTATTGTCGGTACGGCCCGCGACCTGGTGCGGATCGCGTTTCGCGGGGCGCTCGATGAGCACACGTTGTACCGTACCCACCATCGATTCGGAAATCGCGCGTGCCTGGGAATTGAGGAGCTGCTGCAGGGCAACCAGACGCTCCTGCTTCACTTCGGCAGGCACTTCGTCCGGCAACGCCGCCGCGGGCGTGCCGGGGCGGCGACTGTAGAGGAACGTGAACGACTGATCGAAGCCGACTTCGGCGACGAGATTCATCGTCGCGGCGAAATCGGCATCGGTTTCACCGGGAAAGCCGACGATCAGGTCGGTCGAAATGCAGATGTCGGGACGCGCGGCGCGGAGCCTGCGCAGCTTCTGTTTGTACTGGAGCACCGTATACCGACGCTTCATCGCCGCGAGGATCCGATCCGAACCGCTCTGCACGGGCAAGTGCAGGAAATTGTTGAGTTTGGGTACATTGGCATAGGCCTCGATCAGGCTGTCGTCGAACTCGAGCGGATGCGAGGTGGTGAAGCGAATGCGCTCGATCCCGGCTACCGCCGCCACCGCGTGGATCAGAGTCGCGAGGTCGGCGGCCGAGCCGTCCGCCATCGGACCGGCATAGGCATTGACGTTCTGGCCCAGCAGCGTGATCTCGCGCACCCCAAGGCCCGCGAGATGGCGCACTTCGGCGAGCACCTGCGCGAACGGCCGGTTGACTTCCTCGCCCCGCGTGTAGGGCACGACGCAGAAGCTGCAGTATTTGCTGCAACCCTCCATGATCGACACGAAGGCCGTCGCGCTACCGGCCCGAGCCTCCGGCAGTCGGTCGAATTTCTCGATCTCCGGAAAGCTCACGTCGATCTGCGGGCGGCCGGTGACGCGCAGGCCGCGTATCATGTCGGGCAGACGATGCAGGGTCTGGGGGCCGAACACGAGATCGACGAACGGCGCGCGCGCGGTGATGCCCTCGCCTTCCTGGCTGGCGACGCAGCCACCGACACCGATGACGACTTGCGGACGGGCTTGTTTCAGCAAGCGCCATTGGCCCAATAGGGAAAAGACTTTTTCCTGGGCCTTTTCACGCACTGAACAGGTATTGACGAGCAAAACGTCCGCGACGCAGGGATCATCGGTCAGCGCCATGCCGTGTTCGGCCTCGAGTACATCCCGCATCTTGTCGGAGTCGTACTCGTTCATCTGGCAACCAAAGGTTTTTATGTATAAAAGACCAGGCATAGGCTCTCTTGGAAAAGGCCGATAAGATACTCGTAACCATGGCAATACGCGAAGTTCTCAAAATGGGCGACCCCCGGTTGCTCCAGGTCTGCGAACCGGTCGGCGCCTTCGGCAGCCCGGAGCTGGACGCGCTGCTCGCGGATATGCGGGATACGATGCAACATCTCAATGGCGCCGGGCTTGCTGCGCCGCAAATCGGGGTCGGCCTGCGAGTCGTGATTTTCGGTGTCGAGCACAACCCGCGCTATCCGGACGCCGAGGCCGTGCCCTTTACCGTGCTGATCAATCCCGTGCTCACCCGGCTCGACGATACGATCGACGAGGCCTGGGAGGGCTGCCTGTCGGTGCCGGGCATGCGCGGGCTCGTTCCGCGCTATCGCCGGCTGCACTACACCGGCTTCGATGCCGCGGGGGAGCCCATCGATCGCATCGCCAGCGATTTCCATGCCCGGGTCGTGCAACACGAGGTCGACCACCTGGACGGCATTCTGTACCCCAGGCGGATCCGCGATTTGACGCAATTCGGGTTCAGCGAGGCGCTGTTCCCGGGCGAGGACCTTTCCGACGACTAGGACGGGCGGATGCCATTGGCCGCCATTGGCATGGAGTTTTCGATGCGGATCACCCAGGCGCTGCGCCGGCCGGCGGCCGACTTTGTCTATGCGGCGCAGTGGTAGTCCCTTTCTAGAACGGGATATCGTCGTCGAAATCCTCTTTTCCCGACCCGGCCGGCGTCGGCGTCTGGTCGTAATCATCGCGCGGCGGCGCGCTGCCCCCGCTGCGTTCCGCGCCACCACCACCCATGCCGCCGCCCCGGGCACCCAGCATCTGCATGTTGTCGGCGATGATTTCGGTCGTGTAGCGGTCGTTGCCGGTTTTATCCTGCCACTTCCGGGTGCGCAGTTTGCCCTCGACGAAGACTTGCGAGCCCTTGCGCAGATATTCGGCGGCGATCTCGCCGAGTCGGCCGAACAGCGCGATGTTGTGCCATTCGGTGCGTTCTTGCTGTGCACCAGAGGCCTTGTCCTTCCAGGATTCGCTGGTTGCGATCCGGATGTTCGTGACCGTCATGCCGCTGGGCATGGAACGCGTCTCGGGATCCGCGCCGAGATTTCCGACCAAAATGACTTTGTTGACACCGCGCGACATGACCGATCCCCCATCCGATTGATGGCTCCATTGTACACGGGCGCCGCGCAGCGCAGGTCGCGCTAAAGGCGCCCGTCCGTCCAGTTATTCGCGCACCACCACGAGAACCGAACGGTTTTACCCCCGCTTGACGTCGCGAGTATAGTAATTGGTTAAATGCAGAATATCCGCATCCGGGGCGCCCGGACTCACAATCTCAAGAACATCGATCTCGACCTGCCGCGGGATCGCTTGATCGTCTTGACCGGCCTCTCGGGGTCGGGAAAATCCTCGCTCGCCTTCGACACGATCTACGCCGAGGGCCAACGTCGCTACGTCGAATCTTTGTCGACCTATGCGCGACAGTTTCTGTCGATGATGGAGAAACCCGATATCGACACGATCGAGGGACTGTCGCCCGCGATCTCGATCGAACAGAAATCGACTTCGCACAATCCGCGCTCGACCGTGGGCACGGTCACCGAAGTCTACGACTACATGCGCCTGCTCTACGCCCGTGCGGGCACCCCCCGCTGCCCGGACCACCACATCGATCTGGCGGCACAGACGGTCAGCCAGATGGTCGATTCGGTGCTCGCGGTGCCGGAAGGAACGGCGCTGATGTTATTGGCGCCGGCGATCGCCGAGCGCAAGGGCGAGCACGCCGAGCTCATCGAGGAACTGCAGGCGGGAGGCTTCCTGCGCGCCCGGATCGACGGCAAAGTGGTCGAACTCGATCAGGCGCCGAAGCTCGACGTGCGGCGCAAGCATACGGTCGAGGCCATCGTGGATCGTTTCAAAGTCCGTCCCGACATGAGCCAGCGTCTCGCCGAGTCCTTCGAAACGGCGCTGCGCCTCGGGTCCGGGGTGGCGAGGGTCGCTTACATGGACGATCCCGGGCGCGACGAACTCGTCTTCTCGGACAAGTTCGCCTGCCCGATCTGCAACTATTCCCTGAGCGAGCTCGAACCGCGGCTGTTCTCGTTCAACAGCCCCGTGGGCGCCTGCCCGACCTGCGACGGCCTCGGCACGCAGGATTTTTTCGATCCCGCCAAGATCGTCACCAATCCGCATCTGTCGCTGGCCGGTGGCGCCGTGCGCGGCTGGGACCGGCGCAACGCCTATTATTTTCAGCTGATCCAGTCGCTCGCCCGCCATACCAAATTCGACATCGAAGCGCCGTTCGAGTCGCTCTGCGCGGCGACACAGAAACTCGTGCTGTTCGGCAGCGGCTCCGAGGAAATCGATTTCAAGTACTTCGACGGCAAGGGCGGCACGGTCAAGCGCAAGCATGTGTTCGAGGGCATCGTCAATAATCTCGAACGCCGCTACAAAGAGACCGAATCGGTCACGGTACGCGAGGAACTCTCGAAATACCGTTCCTCGCGCGCCTGCCCCGACTGCGGCGGGACGCGCTTGAACCGTGCCGCACGCAATGTGTTCGTCGACGGTAAGAGCGTGCCCGAGGTCTCGGGACTTTCGGTCGCGCGGGCACGCGCGTTTTTCGATCAGCTGAAATTGAGCGGCTGGCGCGGCGAGATCGCGATCAAGATCGTCAAGGAGATCGGCGATCGACTCGGCTTCCTCGTGAACGTCGGCTTGGGGTATCTGACCTTGGATCGCGCCGCGGACACGCTGTCCGGCGGCGAGGCGCAGCGCATTCGACTCGCGAGTCAAATCGGCTCGGGGCTCGTCGGCGTGATGTACATCCTGGACGAGCCCTCGATCGGCCTGCATCAGCGCGACAATCAGCGCTTGCTCGATACGCTCGTGAACCTGCGCGATCTCGGCAATACCGTGATCGTCGTGGAGCACGACGAAGACGCGATCAGGCAGGCCGATTATGTCGTCGACTTGGGGCCCGGGGCCGGCGTGCATGGCGGCCGCATCGTCGCGCAGGGCACGGCAGCCGAGATCGCCGCGCATCCCGACTCGATCACTGGGCAATATTTGAGCGGCCGTCGGCGCATCGAGATCCCCGCGAAGCGTCGGCCGCCGGATCCGAAGCGCATGCTGCGCATATCGGGTGCGACCGCGAACAATCTCAAGGACGTCACGGCCGAGTTCCCGCTCGGTCTCATGACCTGCGTCACGGGCGTGTCGGGCTCCGGAAAATCCACGCTCGTCAACGACACCCTGTTTCGCGCGGTCGCCACGCAATTGAATCACGCCTCGGCAGGCACCGCCCATTTCGACCGCCTCGAGGGACTCGACTACATCGATCGCGTGATCGAAATCGATCAGAGCCCGATCGGGCGCACGCCGCGCTCCAATCCCGCCACGTACACGGGACTGTTCGCGCCGATCCGGGAGATCTTCGCCGCCGTGCCGGAGTCGCGCGCACGCGGCTATGAAGCCGGACGGTTCAGCTTCAACGTCAAGGGCGGCCGCTGCGAAGCGTGCCAAGGCGACGGCGTGATCAAGGTGGAGATGCATTTTCTGGCCGACGTCTACGTGCCCTGCGATGTCTGCAAGGGCAGGCGCTACAACCGCGAGACCTTGGAGATACGCTTCAAGGGGAAGAACATCCAGGAAGTGCTGGAAATGACCATCGAGGAAGCGCTGCCCTTCTTCGCGGCCGTGCCCGCGGTCCAGCCGAAGTTGCAAACCTTGCTCGACGTCGGCCTCGCGTATGTGCGCCTGGGCCAGAGCGCGACGACCCTGTCCGGTGGCGAGGCCCAGCGGGTCAAACTCGGCAAGGAATTATCGAAGCGGGCCACGGGCCGCACCTTGTACATTCTCGACGAGCCGACGACGGGGCTGCATTTCGCCGACATCGATTTGCTGCTGTCCGTGCTGCAGCGCTTGCGCGACGAAGGCAACACCGTGATCGTGATCGAGCACAATCTTGACGTGATCAAGACCGCCGACTGGATCATCGATCTTGGCCCGGAGGGCGGCGACGGCGGCGGCCGGATCATCGCGACCGGAACGCCCGAAGAAGTTGCCGCCGTCGGCGAGTCCTACACCGGCGCCTATTTGCGCGAGATCCTGGCGCGCCCGGCACCGGTCTCCGCCCCCCCGCAGCGTCGGCGCGCATGATCGCTCAGTGGCGCCTTTTCCTTCTGGCGCTGCGCTACTTCACGCGGATCCCCGTGCCGACCTGGGTCATCCTCGGCGACACCCACGTCGATTCGGCGGCGCGCTTCCTGCCGCTCGTGGGCGCGGTCGTCGGCGCCGTGGGCGGTGCCGTCTACTGGCTGGCGGCGCAGGTTTGGCCGACGAGTGTCGCGGTCGTGCTGTCGATGCTCGCGACCATGCTGCTCACCGGCGGCATCCACGAGGTGGGGCTCGCCGACATCTGCACGTGGCTGGGCACACCGAAGAGCGGACCCGAGCAGGCGCCTGAGACCAAGGGTGCCGCGCGCTTCGCGAGTTTCGGGATGCTCATCGTCGTGCTGTTCCTGTTCACCAAGTACAACAGTCTCATGGCGCTGTCCGCGGCGAGCCTCGCCTTTACAGTGCCCGCGAACGTCGGCTTAGGGATCGTCATGCTCGCCGCGCATGCTGCCAGTCGTGCGCTGGTCGTCTCGGCGCTCGCCGGCGACATGGACCGTGCGCCGCACGCTGCGGCCGCGGCGCCCCGCCTGGGCACGGTCGACATGTGCTGCGCGCTGCTCACCGGCTTCCTGCCGGCGACCCTGCTGGGTACGCCCGGCTTGATCGGTCTTGCCGCTGCGATCGCGATGCGCCTCGCGGCCGTGCCTTACATCCAGCATCGGCTCGGTGATTACGCCGGCGATTATCTCGGCGCGACGCAGCAGCTGACCGAAGTCAGTTTCTATCTGGGAGCGATTGCGGCTTGGACGTATATTTGATCCGCCATACCCGTCCCGACGTGGCCTCGGGACTCTGTCACGGCCGGTCGGACGTGCCGCCGTCGGCGGACTACGCGGTGCAGGCAGCGCATCTCGTGCCGCTGCTGCCCGCCGCCGCGCGCGTGCTGAGCGCGCCCGCGCGGCGTTGCGCGCTGCTCGCCGAACACCTGGGCGCCGCCCTCGCCACGAAGCCCGGCATCGATGCCAGATTGGAGGAACTCGATTTCGGCCTCTGGGAGGGCTTGCCCTGGGCCGATATACCGCGCGTGCAGACCGACGTCTGGGCGAGGGACGTCTGGAACAATGCGCCGCCGGAAGGCGAGACCTATGCAGCTTTGCATGCGCGCGTGGGCTCGGCCTGGGAGTCCTTGCTTGCGGCAGGACCCGAAGCCGCCGTGATCGTCGCCTGCATCGGTCCGCTGCGCTCCCTGATCACCATCATTCTCGAACTGCCGGTCGACTCGTTCCTGCGTTTCAATCTCGATCACGGCGGCATCAGCAAGCTGTCGGATTCGACCGGCGGCTGGCGTCTCGACTATTCCAATCGCGGCGTGTAAACGGAATAGATCATGATGCTGCGGTCAGCCGTCAATTGATCAGGTGGCGTGGAACTGCGGCGCTGGCGCGCGCCTCGCTGCCCTTGCTGACGCGTCTCGATCCGGAGATCGCGCACGACCTCGGACTTGCGGGCTTGGGGCTGCTCCGGCCGCTATGGCGCCCCGCGGTCGTCCCCCCCGAACTCGGCGTGGAGTGCCTCGGCCTGCGCTTCGCGCACCGGCTCGGACTCGCGGCCGGCTTCGACAAGAACGGCGACCATCTCGACGCGCTCGGTGCGCTCGGCTTCAGCCACGTCGAGCTCGGCACCGTGACGCCGCGCCCCCAGCCCGGCAACGCGAAGCCGCGCATGTTCCGGTTGCGCGCGAGCAAGGCGCTCGTCAACCGCATGGGCTTCAATAATGCGGGCGTCGATCATCTCGTAGGTCGCCTCGCGCAGAGCCGCTACGCGGGCATCCGCGGTGTCAGCATCGGCAAGAATTTCGACACGCCCATCGAACACGCCGAGCACGACTACGTTGCCTGTCTGAACAAGGTTTACGCGCGTGCGGACTACATTGCGGTCAACGTGTCCTCACCGAACACCGCGCGCCTGCGCGAGCTGCAGGCTCGCGACGGCCTCGACCGGATACTCGGCGCGCTCATGGAGGCGCGCGAAATGCTGCGACGCGAACACGGCAAGCGCGTTCCGCTGTTGATCAAAGTTGCGCCGAATCTCGACGACGAGCAGATCTTGGTGCTCGTCGATGCGCTGCGCCGCTGGAACGTGGACGGCGTCATTGCCACGAATACGTCCAACGACCTGCGCGCCGTCAGCGGCCTGCTGCCGCGGGACCTCTCGGGAGGACTCAGTGGCGAGCCGCTGCACGCGCTCTCCGTCGCAGTGATCTGCCGTTTGCGCGCGGAACTTGGGCGAAGCTTCCCGATCATCGGCGTGGGCGGCATCACGACGGCGGCCGCTGCCTTGCAGACGCTGCGCGCGGGCGCGGATCTGCTGCAGATTTATACCGGCTTTGCATACCGCGGACACTTGCTGGTCGAGGAGATCCTCGCCGCCCTGCTCGCCGCGGCTCAGGGCGCGTCGACGGTATAACCCGCGGTGCGTAATTCTTCGAGCAAGCCCCCCGGCTGCAGGAGCAGATCCATGTTGATCACCGCGAGGGTCGGCTCGCCGCGCGTGAGGTGTGCCTCGAGCGCGTCCAGCCAGGTGCCGCGGATCTGCGCAAGCAAATCGGCGGCTCGCGGGTAGGAGCCGAGAGCGGCGACGCAGGCGTCTACCTCGCCGGGCTCCGGCAGACTCTGGATGCGCTCGACGTCGCCGGTGACCCAGGCTTGTGCGCGCGCGACCAGGCGCGGCAGTCCGGTTTCGATCGTTGCCAGGGCGCCCGCCACGCATTGTTCTTCGGTTGCCGGCGGCATCGCTTTCAATGCGGCAAGAAAGTCGCCGAGTCCGGCCACCTTGATCTCCTCGACGCGCACGTCGTGCTTGTGGGCCAGTTCGCGCACTTCGGCGCCGATGTCGAGACGTGCGGAGAGTCCGGCTTGATGCAAAGCCGCCCGCTCGAGAAACGCGGTGGCAATGATGGGCCGATAGCGGCCCCATTCATCCGCCGCGTTCGAATATTTGGCGCGCAGCGCGGCGAACCGGGCGTAAACCTCGGGCGGCATGACGTCCTTGATCGTGCGTCCGCCCGGCACCATGAGCAGGCTGCGCTCGGTGATGAACAGCCACAGCACGCGAAAAATATTGATCTCGAAGGGTTTGCCGACGAGCACGACCTTGGCTTTGGCGAGCGTGTTCTCGACCTCGAGCGAGCGCCAGCTGATCGCGCGCGGCAAGGGCGAGATCGTTCCCAGGATCCACGCCTCGCCGCCGTGTCCCTGGACGTGCCAGAGACCCGGGCCCGCGCGCTCGCCGGTGACGACCACTTCGTCGAGCGTGGTGGTCGGCGGCACGTCGACGGCGCCTCCTTGCGCGAGATCCGCCAACAACACGGCTACACCGAGGAGCGAGCGAAACCCGCGGGCGCGGTGGCCGTCCATGGCCTCAAGTCCGCAAGCTGTCGGAATCAGATACCGTGAAATACATCGTGAATTGCATGCTCGACTGCATGCTGCGCTTCATCGATGTGCCGGATCACGCGCAACTGCAGCCCCTGCGTGTTCGGCTGGTCTTCTTCGCCCGATGCATCGCGCTTGGCCTTGTCGAGCAGCTCGAGCGCCTTGTGAAAGCGGCCGGCGCGGTCCATGTGGGCGTCGACGGGCACATGATCCTGGATGTTCTTGCCATCCTCGATTGCGGCACGTTTGATCTCGCCGATCGCCTTGTCGATCTCGTCGATCGCGCGAATCTCCTGGTCGAGCACTCGTTCGGCGGAGAGGTGCTCGAGATGGGCGCGGGCGTCGCGCAGATCCGAGAGCGCATGCAGGTAGGCCGGATGACGCCCCGGCGTGTCCGACCAGGCGGGGCAAGTGGCAGCCAGTCCGAGGCCGAAAACCGCCATGGCGAGCAGTAAATTCTTGCGCATAGGTACTCCTGTAAAATATAGTGTTTTTCGAGGCAAGCCGAGCCGTCGGAATGATACTAGATCGAGCCTCGGAAGCGGTCATCACAGGAATCCTTCATGAGCCCTTTTTAATGGAGTTGTCGTTGCGCGCCGACAGTCGCCTGCGGTTCGGTCAGTGCCATCAGGAACTCATAATAGAATTGTAGGGCGTCGTAGAACGACGCCACGCGCACGCGCTCGTCCCGGCCGTGCATGCGCACATCGTCCCGGTCGATGGCGACACCATTGACACCGTAACTCGGAATACCGGCCATCATCGTATGGATGCTGTCGGACGCCCCGGTCATCATGACCGGAATGACCGGGGCGCCAGGCCACATTTTCGCGGACACGCTGCGCAATGCACCCATCACGTCCGGTCGCAACGGCGGCGGCACCATCGCCTCGCGCTCCGAACCATGATCCGCGAGATCGCCCGCGTCGCTGCGGTAGCGCACCGAAAGCTGCGGATCGGCGAACAGCTTGACGAGTTCGAGCCGCACTTGCTCCTGCGAGTGACCGGGCAGGATGCGGCAGTTGACGTTCGCCTCGGCCCGCTGCGGCAGCGCGTTCGGCGCGTGACCGCCGCTCAACATCGTCGCCACGCAGGTCGTATGCAACGTGGAATTGTAACGCGCGTCCTGCGAGAGACGGGCCGCGGCCTCGAGATCCGGCGGAGTCGCGAGAACGGCGCGGATGTCGGCTGCGCTCTGTGGGGTCTCGATGTCCTGCATGTGCAGCAACCATTCGCGCGTGACCGGGTTCAATTCGACCGGGAACGGGTTCCGTTGCAAGGCGACCAGGGCATCGGCCACGTGATAGATCGCATTGTCCGGTTTCGGCAGCGAACTATGGCCGCCCGCATTGGTCGCGAGCAACTGGAAGTCGGCATAGAGCTTTTCCGTCGCCTCGATCTCGACGGCCAAGGGCCTGCCGTTCTCCGTGGTCACGCCGCCGGAATCGGGATTGAGCACGAATTCGGCATCGATGAGGTCGCGATGATTCTTGAGCAGCCAATCCACGCCGTTTGAACTACCGCCCTCCTCGTCCGCCGTGAGCGCAAGGATGATGTCGCGATCCGGCAGGTATTTCTCCCGCCGCAGGCGGATCAGGTCGGTCACCGCAATCGCATCGCTGATCTTCATGTCCTGGGTCCCCCGACCGTAGAAATAGCCGTCCTTCTCGACGAACTCGAATGGATCGGTCGTCCAGTCCTCGCGGCGCGCCTCGACGACGTCGAGGTGGCCGATGATCAGCAGCGGACGCAAGCCGCCTTCCGGCTTGCCGCGAAAGCGGACGACCAGATTCCCCTTGCGCTCGTTGGGTCCGATCACCTGCACATCGGCGGCCGGAAATCCGGCCGCAAGCAAGCGGTCCGCCATGGCCTGCGCGGCAATCGTGGTATTCCCGACGGAGTCGGTGGTATTGATCTCGATCAACTGCTTGAATATATCGTGCGCGAGTTGGGCGTCGGCGGCCGGAGCGGGCGCGACACTGAGTTCAGTCGCACTGCCGGCCGCACAGAATAAGCCGCAGCACAAGGCGGTGAAAATCACAGGCAGATCGCTTCGTGGCACCAGGCACTCCTCGTCGACGGTGGTCAAAAAACCAGCATCCGACGAACGCCTGCCCAAGTCAAATGGCCCGCCTTTCGCAAGGCGAGTCCGTGAGGCGGCGCCCTGCGGCGGAAGCGGTTGGGCCGCAGGGCGCTGATGCTATTCTTGGTTCATATACAGACTCGAGAAAGACGGGGAGCTTGATGCCTAAACTGAATACACGCGTCGTGCGGCGCAAAGTGTCGCGTACCGCGGCCGAATCGGCCGTGAAGACGCTGCTGATGTGGGCGGGCGAAGACCCGAACCGCGAGGGACTGCGCGAAACACCGAAGCGCGTCGTCAATGCCTACGGGGATTGGTTTTCCGGCTATGGCAGCGATCCCGGCGAATACCTGCGGCGGACTTTCGAAGAGGTGCACGGCTACGACGAGATGGTGGTCCTGCGCGACATTGCTTTCGAGTCGTTCTGCGAGCATCACATGTGCCCCATCATCGGCCGTGCGCACGTCGGCTATCTGCCGACCGACCGGGTGGTCGGCATCAGCAAGCTCGCGCGCGTCGTCGATGGCTACGCGCGTCGCTTCCAGGTTCAGGAAAAGCTGACCGCGCAGATTGCCGGCTGCATCAACGACGTGCTCCAACCACGCGGTGTCGGCGTCGTGATCGACGCCGTGCATCAATGCATGACGACCCGCGGCGTGCACAAACTCGGCGTGTCCATGGTCACGAGCAAGATGCTCGGCACGTTTCGTGAGGATGCCGCGACGCGCGCCGAGTTCCTGCGCTTCATCGACATCGAACGCAAGGGACCCGCCTGATCAGTCGCGCAGAGATTCCACTGCCCTGATCACGCCGCCTTGCTCACACTGCCCTGATCACGCCGCCTAGCTCAATTTCGCTTGAGGGGAGCCGGGCCGCGCGCGGGCATGAGATCGACCGAGAAACTGTAGGAGTGTCGCTCTCCGGGCTGGAGTGCGCCCACGCCGACGACGTGACGCGTGATCTTCTCACCGCGCTCGTTCGAGATCGCGATCACCACGCAATACTCGCACTCGTCGGATCCGCCATGTTCGATCGTGCCGACCAGGCGCATCGCCGCAATGCCGGCGCTCTGCGGTTCTGCGGCAGCCGCGTTGAAGCGCAAATGGTGCTGACATCCCGGACAGATGTTGGCACTCATCAACACCGTCGCCTTGCAGTGCGGACAGATTCGCGTGGCGCCAACCGGACCCTGGCGAGCGACGCTCATGCTTACTTACCGTCTTGCGGCCGGGCCTGCTTCTCGTCACCCCAGCCGAATTCGACGTGGCCACGCATCCGTGATCCAGCGGCGACCGTGATCGAGCCGGCTTTGACGTCGCCGACGATCACACCACCCTCGAGGACGTCGACGCGCTTCGCGGATTCGATGTTGCCCTGGAGTTCGCCGCCGACGATCACGACGCCTGCGAGGACCTGGCCGGTCAAGGTCGCGCCGGGCTCGATGTTGAAATTTCCGTCGATGCGCACGTCACCTTTGAAGCTGCCGGCGATGCGTACGTTGCCGGAGCCTTCGATCTTGCCCTCGATCGAAAGATTCGCGGCAATGACGGACTCGCCGCCCTCGGCACCGGGTTTCGGGCGGCGCGGCACGACTGGAGTGGCGACCGCCGGCTCGGCGAGGCCGCGCTCGGGCGTGGGGTTGATCGAGAGTGCTGCCGCCGGGTTCGCCGGGGTCGTCGTTTCTTTCCAAAGCGCCATGGGTTCGGTCTCCATTATCCAGAAGTGTTGAAGGAGCAGCGGCTTAGCGTAAACCTTACAGACGAACATTGTCACCGGCGTGCTGTCTTTTATTGGCGACGCGGCTCGCTTCTCCGGGATACCAGTTCCAGCGACCGGCGAGACTCATCACCGCCGGCACGACGAATCCGCGGATCAACGTGGCATCGACCAGAACCGCACCGCAAAGCCCGACGCCGATCATCTTGAGTGCCGGCAGATCGGCACCGACGAACGCGCCGAAAACGACCGCCATGATGAGCCCGGCGCCCGTGATCACCGGCGCGACGGCTGCGAGTCCTTCGATCGTGGCGCGATCGTTGTCCCCACTCGTCAGATACTCGCGGCGGATGCGAAACAGCAGGAACAACTCGTAATCCATCGACAGACCGAAACTCAGGCAGAAGATCATCAACGGCACTTCGAGCGCAATGGCGGCAAAGGAACCCTCCAGCCCGATCAGCCCGTGCAGCCACCCGAACTGGAATATCGCGACCACGAGCCCATAGCCGGCCGCGATCGCGAGCAAATTGGCGACGACCGCCTTGACCGGCAACAAGTAGGAGCGAAACGCCGTATACAAGAGCACCAAGGTGGCGAGCACGACGAAGCCGACGACTTTGGGCAGGCTCTTCCACATGTAGGCATCGAAATCGTTGTAATAGGAGGGCGAACCGCCGACCGTCGCCACGAGCCCGGGGCCTGGATTCATCCCTGCGACCTCCCGCGCGAGCGCCTGCGCCTGTGCGACCGTGGCCGAATCGCTGGGAGTCACTTCGATCAGCGCCGTCTGGCCGTTGCGGCTGAGAAAGGCGCGCTCCTCGCCCGGCCGCAAATCGGACGGAATCGGCGCAACCACGGCGGCGACCCGGGGGTCGCGATCGAGGCGGTCGACAAAGGCGCGCAGGTGGACGAGATTCTCGGCCGCGAGGATCCCGCTGCCATCCGCGCTGTGCAGCAGGACCCGCAGCGTCAGGCCGGCGTTCTTAGGTTGAATCGAATCGAGGATCTCGGCCCCGACGCGCGACTCGAGGCCTTGCGGCAAGGACCAGGGCTCGTTGCTGGCGCCGCTGTGCGCGCCGAGCACGGGGGCCGCCATCAACAGCACGATGCCGCCGGACAAGCCGAGGCTGCGCCAAGGCCGGGCCACGACCCAGCGGGCTATTGCGTGCCAGACGTTTTCCCCCGCCGGCGCGCTCCTATGCAGCGCCTTGCCGATCGCCCAGCGCTCGATATGTGGACCGATCAGTGCGAGACAGGCCGGCAGCAGCGTCAAGGCCGCACAAACCGACACCAGGACCACGAGGGCGCCGCCGATGCCGACACTGCGTGTTTCGAGCAGCGGACTGAAGAGCAGTCCCAACAGCCCGATCGCGACGGTCGTGCCCGACCAGCAAATCGTCGAGCCGGCCTCGGCGACCGTTGCCGCGACGGCCTCTGCGAGCGGCTGACTGGGCAAACGCTCGCGAAAATCCTTGACCATGAGCAGCGAGTAGTCGATGCCGACCGCCAATCCGATCATGGTCACGACATTGCCCAGCAGATTCGAGACCGGCATCAGGTGCGCGAGCAGATAAGCGAGCCCGAGCGACACGGTCGTGGTCGCGAGCCCCATCATAAACGGCAGCAAGGCTGCGGCGACCGTGCCGAAGGCGATCAACAGAATGATCAGGGTCAGCGGCAGAGCGCGCTTCTCGGCGCGGTCACCGCCCTGGGCACTCGAGGTGTTGACGTCGTAGTTGACGGCCGCGTCGCCGGTCACGGCGACGCGCGCACCGGCATCCAGAGCGAGGAGCCGGGCGCGCAAGGGGATGAGGGCAGCACGCACCACGGGCACGGCGGCTTGGGCCTCGGGCGCCGTCTTGGCGCGCAAGGAGACGAGTAACATCAGCGCATGGCCGTCGGCCGAGTGCAGGCGCGGATCGAGGCCCGGATCTCGGCCCACTTGCGCCACTTGCGGCGACGCGCGCAGGCGCTCCGTCACGGCCTTGAGCCAGTCGCGCAGAGACGCATCGGCCGCCGTCACATGCGGGACCTCGATCGCGACGACCAGGGGATCCAAGAAAGGAGCGTCGAAGTCTGCGCCCAGGGAATCGCTGACGGACTTCGAGGCGCTGCCGGCGAGACCGCTGTAAGCGCCGCTCGCGGCCTGCGGGAAGAAATGTGCGCCCCAGGCACCGAGCGCGATGGCCAACGCCCAGATTGCCAGCAAGCGGAGCGGGTGGCCGGCGACGTAGACGCCGAGGCGATGGAAATGGGCATTCATGGTGCAGACCCGCGACTTATAATCCGGTGCCTCAAAAACCCGAAAGGATACCGCTTTTGTTCCAGCAACTCGTGCCCTTGCGTGAAGATGCGATTCTCGGCCTCATGGCGAAGTTCCGTGCCGACAGTTCACCCGACAAGGTCGACCTCGGTGTGGGCGTCTTTCGGGATCTCAGCGGCAACACGCCCGTGCTCGATTCCGTGCGTCTTGCCGAACGCATCGTACTCGCTGCGCAAACGACGAAATCCTACGTCGCGCCCGCGGGTCGGGCTGAATTCAACGAGGCCGTGGGCGAACTGGTGTTGGGCGCCGGGCACGCGGCGCTCACGGCGAACCGGGTCCGCGTGGTCCAGGCGCCCGGCGGCTGCGGTGCACTGCGACTCGGGGCGGAATTGATCAAAACGGCGCGTCCCGAGGCGATCATTCATGTCAGCGATCCAACCTGGGGCAATCACGCGCCGCTGCTCGGCAATTGCGGCCTCGAGCTCGCCCGCTATCCCTACTACGACGCGGCGGCCCACCGCCTGCGCTTCGCCGGTATGCTCGAAACCTTGGAGCGCGCGTCGCCGGGCGACGTCGTCTTGCTGCACGCCTGCTGTCACAATCCGACGGGGGCGGATTTGAATCTCGGGCAATGGCGTACCCTGACCGATTTGCTGCAGCGCCGCCGCCTGCTGCCGTTCCTGGACCTCGCCTACCAAGGCTTCGGCGAGGGGCTCGAGGCGGACGTTGCCGGGCTGCGCCTCGTCACCGCGGCGCTACCCGAGGCGCTCGTCGCGGTGTCCTTCTCGAAGAATCTGGGGGTCTACCGCGAACGCCTCGGCGCCTTTATTTTCCTCGGCGAATCACCACCCCAGGTCGACGCGATGCGCACCCATGTGCTGCAAATAGCCCGTGGGATCTATTCGATGCCGCCCGATCATGCCGCCGCGATCGCGGCGCAAATTTTTGCCGATGCGGAGTTGCGCACCCAGTGGATCACGGAACTGGAGGAGATGCGGCGACGCATCGCCGAGATGCGGGCGCTGCTCGCGACCGCTCTGAATCGGCGCACGCATTCCTCGGAATTCGACTTTCTGCGCGACCAGCACGGGATGTTCTCGCAACTCGGCTGCAACGAGTCGGTGGTTGCCCGCCTGCGCGAGCGGCACCACATTTACATGCTGAGCGATAGCCGCATGAATCTCGCCGGGCTGATGCCTGACAACGTGCCGTACGTTGCCGACTCGATCGCATCGGCGCTGAACGGCTAGACCGGCTGGTCAGCTGCCGAGCGCGCTGCGCAGAGCGCTGACTTCGGTGGCAAATTCCTTGAGGAGGGTTTCGACCCGCGACTCGAATAGTCCGAGGCGCGCCGCCGCCGGCAGGCCTTGCAACGCGACCTGCAAGTTGACCGGGTCCTCGGCAAAAGAGGCCATGAGGATGGCGATGACGACCACGTCGCTGAGGTCCGGGAACTCGATATCGGTGCGGCCGAGATCGTTTTGATCGGCTACGGCGCGCACGGTTTGATCCGAGAACTCCCAATTCTCGAGTATCGCCTTGCCGATTTCGGCGTGCCATTGATCGACGATCTGGTTGAGCGCATCCGGATCGCTGAACAGTTCCGGGTGGTCGGCCGAGCGGGTCAACACATAGAGCTTGCCGATTCCGTGCATCATGCCCGTGAGCATCGCCTCGTCGGCGTTGATCTTGGTGCAGCTGCGGGCGATTACGAACGCAAACGCGGCCACCAAGGTGCTGTGCTGCCACAAGTTGTCCAGGTAGTCCTTCACGCCCGCGAGCTTCGCGTTGGCGCGGATCTGGGCCATCGCGAACGACATCGAGGCGCTGCGCACCATGTTATAGCCCATGCGGTTGATCGCCGTGCGCAAATCCGTGATCGGCCTGCCGCTGGTGTTCAAAGAGGCCGAGTTCGCGATGCGCAAGAGTCGCCCGGCCAGCGCCGGTTCGGAGCCGACGACCCGGACGACGTTCTCCAAGGTCGTATTCGGGTCCGACAGGACCCGGCGCACGCGAATCACGATCTCCGGAAAGGACGGCAAGTCGACGCGGCCGGCCGATAACTCGGCGGCGAGCGAGCGGACGAAGCCGAAGGCGATTTCCGAAGTCGATTGCGTTTGGGTGTTACTCAAAGTGGCCCTCATGGCGTCACGTCGCTCGACGCATCCAACCTCCGGAATCGACCAAGGCAGAGAATACTTGAGCTTCGCCGCCGCGCATTGTGAAGGGCTCGCCCTTTACCTTAATCCGGCCCGCGACGGGGCTCAGCCTGGCGCCCGGTCACGGAGCAGGTTTGGGATAAGTCGGTGGCCGGCTGCGGAACCGCTGCCTGACCTCCCCATGACGCGAGCGCTCGCTGAACTGGCCGCGGGCGTAGCTCGCGACGACCTTGCGCCAGAAGGCTACCGAACCTGGATTGCGCTGATATTCGACCACTTCCCAGTCGCCCGAAAAACGATCGAAAATGAGCGTGGCTGCATGTCTGCCGACGCCGGCCCGGCGATAGGGCTTGCGGACGAAAAACTCCGACATGCAATAATCGACGGCTGGCTCGCCGGCTGCCGGAAAGCGCGGCCGGGTGACCAGCGCAAAACCAACCGCATCCGGGCCTTTGACGATCAGCAGCGGGTGGGCATGGTCGTTGGCGAACCAATTCGCGAAGATCTCTTCTTGTTGCGGACCGCCGGGGCCCAGACCGCGAAAGATCCCCGTATTGAGATCGGAGAGTGCATCCAGGTACTCGCCGTAAACCTCTTGAATCCACTCTCGATCGCGGCGCGACCGTTTGCAGTCACGAATGCTGACTGACATTGTCACTGGACTTCCGTGTACGCCAGAAAAAGCATAGCCCGGGCGAACGCTCCTCGAGGGTGCGCCCGCCCGGGCTAGGACGATCGACTAGCGAAGCGTATTACGGCTTCGCGGCAGACGCCGCCGACGAGGCAGCATCAGCGGCAGCGCTGGCAGCGCTCGCATCGCTAGCAGCAGCAGACGCCGCCGAGTCCGCAGCGGAGGCTGCCGCGGGAGCCGCGTCGGGAGCCGGAGCCGGAGGAGCTTCGGTCTTGCTGCCGCAGGCACTCAGCACGAATGCAGCGACAAAAGCGCTTAGAGCAAGTTTGGTCTTCATCTATCGATACCCCAAAATATTTAATGATAAAACGATGTACGCACAGCTTGTTCTTGGGGCACGCCCAAGAGCTCACCACGGATTTTAGAGGGTTTTAGGCCAATTTCATATCTCTTTCGCTTGACCTTACAGCGCTTTAACCTCAGGCAATCGATGGGCGAACGGTGGCGTTGAGGCGGGGCTGGAAGGACGGCGCGCAGCGTTTAGGGTTAACATTTGCGGTAATCGTCAGAATTGTCCGACGGAGGATTCTTGGGACTCCAGCATTTCGACGCGCTCTACGCGCAGCATATCGCCACCTTGAAGGCGCGCACCGATCGTGCACTGGAGGCGACGGGCTTCGATGCCCTCGTCGTTCACTCGGGGCAGGCTCCGGTGCAATTCTTGGACGACCAGGACTATCCCTACAAGGTGAACCCGCACTTCAAGTACTGGGCACCGATTCTCGACAATCCGCGCTGCTATCTCGTGTATACGCCCGGTGCGAGGCCTAAGCTGCTGTTTTATAAGGCTGATGACTACTGGCATCAGGCCGCTGTCCCGCCCGACGGCGCGTGGCGCGAGGCGCTCGAGATCATTCCTTATCGCGGATCCGATGAGGCGTCCGGCCAATGGCAGAGCCTCGGGCGGGTGGCCTACATCGGACCCGCGACGGCGTTCGACGGTGTCGATCCGGCGACGATCAACCCAGAAGATTTATTGACGCGACTGCATTATGACCGCGCCGTCAAGACGGCTTACGAGCTGGCCTGCATGCGCGCAGCCAGTGCGCTCGGCGCCTGCGGACATCGCGCCGCGCTCGCTGCGTTTCGCGAAGGCGCATCCGAATATCTCACGCACATGCGCTATCTCGAGGCCTGCAGACAGCGGGAAGAGGAGATGCCATATAACAACATCGTCGCGTACAACGAGCACGCGGCCGTCCTGCACTATCAGCATCTCGACCGCGAGACGCCCCGGCCCTTGCGTTCGTTTCTGATCGACGCCGGCGCGCAGTTTCGGGGCTATGCCGCGGACATCACGCGCACCTATGCGGCAGCGTCCGGCGCGTTCGCCGATCTGATCACGGCGACCGAAGAGGCGCAGCTGCGTCTGTGTGCCGAGATCATCGCCGGCGTCGACTATCGAACCGTGCATCTGGCCGCGCATCGGCTGCTCGGCGACGTATTGCATCGGGCCGGGCTCATCAAGGTCGACGGGCATGCGGCGGTGGAACTTGGCCTCACGAAAACTTTTTTCCCACACGGCATCGGGCATTTGCTCGGCCTGCAGGTCCACGACGTCGGCGGGGTGATGGGCTCCGCGGGCGGTCAGGAACGCGAACGCCCCGAAGGACATCCGTACTTGCGTCTGACGCGGCTGCTGGAGCCGGGCGTGGTCGTGACCGTGGAGCCCGGTCTCTATTTCATCGATTCCCTGCTCGCCGCCGCGCATGGCGACGCGCGGCGCAGTCAGATCGACTGGACGCTCGTCGAACACTTGCGGCCGTTCGGCGGGATTCGTATCGAAGACGATGTCGTGACGACGAGCGGCGTCCCGGAGAACATGACCCGGGATGCCTTCGCGGCGCTCACCGCGCTCGCCGCTTGAGGGTGCGGCGCTGCGCCCGCGTCAGGCCGCGGCTTTGGCCTTCTGTCGCGTCGGCTTCGCCGCGGCAGTCTCGTCCGCATCGCTCGTCGGTTTGGCCTTCTTGCCCGACTTGCCGGTCTTCGCATCCTTGCCGGTCAGGGCCGCGGCGGCCGCGCCGTCGACCAACTGCATCAGCGCCATGTCCGCAGAGTCGCCGGGGCGCGGCTCCATCTTCAGAATCCGCGTATAGCCGCCGGCGCGCGCTTTGAAGCGCGGCCCCAACTCGGCGAACAGCTTCTCGACCACCAAATCGTCACGCAGCCGTGCAAACGCAATGCGGCGCTTGGCGATGGAATCGATCTTGGCGAGCGTGATCAGCGGCTCGACGACGCGGCGCAATTCCTTCGCTTTGGGGACGGTCGTGCGTATCGACTCATGACGCAGCAGGGACGCCGCCATGTTCTGCAACATGGCATGGCGATGGGAGGAATTGCGCGATAACTGACGACCGCTGTTTCTATGACGCATGGTACTAGTGCCTTATCTTCGCTTCAGATGCCGTCGCGCTCGTCGTCACGCTTCAGGCCCGGGGGCGGCCAATTATCGATGCGCATACCCAAGGTGAGACCGTGGCTCTCGAGCACTTCCTTGATTTCGGTGAGCGACTTCTTGCCGAGATTCGGCGTGCGCAACAGCTCGACCTCGGTGCGCTGCACCAAGTCGCCGATGTAGTGAATGTTCTCGGCTTTGAGGCAATTGGCGCTGCGTACCGTGAGCTCGAGTTCGTCGACCGGGCGCAGCAGGATCGGATCGAACTGCGTCTCGGTCGCCTTGGTCGTGGACTCGTCCTGTCCCTGCAGATCGACGAATACCGACAGCTGGTCTTTGAGGATGCCGCCGGCGCGTCGAATCGCTTCCTCGGGATCGATCGTACCGTTGGTTTCGATGTCGAGAATGAGCTTGTCGAGGTCGGTGCGCTGTTCGACGCGCGCGCTCTCGACGTTATAGGTGACCTTGCGCACGGGGCTGAACGAAGCATCGAGCTGCAGCCGCCCGATCGCGCGCGACTGCTCCTCGAAGGCCAGCCGCTGCGCCGCCGGACGATAGCCGCGGCCGCGCTCGACCTTCAGAGACATCGACAACTCGCCCGCCTTGGTCAAATTGGCAATGACCAGGTCCGGGTTCAGGATTTCGATGTCATGATCGCCGGAGATGTCGCCGGCCGTGACGGGGCCCGGACCCTTCTTGTGCAGGCGTACCTCGGCGACGTCGCGCGTGTGCATGCGGATCGCCACTGCCTTCAAGTTCAGCAAAATGTCGACCACATCCTCTTGGACACCGTCGATCGCCGTGTATTCATGCAACACGCCTTCGATCTCGATTTCCGTGATCGCGGCACCCGGCAGCGACGACAGCAGCACGCGTCGCAGCGCATTGCCGAGCGTGTGCCCGAAACCGCGTTCGAACGGTTCGATCACAATACGTGCGTGGCGCGGCGAAACCGGCTGCACCTTCACGACCCGGGGCTTCAAAAACTCGTTGATCGATCCTTGCATGGATGTTACCTACGTTACTAATCGCGATAATCGCGGACGCCAGGCGGCAAAATCGCCGCCCGTGCGTTACTTGGAGTACAACTCGACGACCAAGCTCTCGTTGATGTCGGGGAGAATTTCCTGCCGGTCGGGCACGGACTTGAGCACACCGGAAAACTTCTTGTCGTCCACTTCGACCCAGTCGGGAAAGCCGACCTGCGCCGCAACCGTCAGGGCCGCCTGCACGCGCGTCTGCTTCTTGGCTTTTTCGCGCAAGTTGATCACGTCGCCCGCCTTGCACTGGTAGGAGGCGATGTTGACCAGCTTGTCATTGACCGACACGGCCTTGTGGCTCACCAACTGCCGGGCTTCGGCGCGCGTTGCGGCAAAGCCCATGCGATAGACGACGTTGTCGAGACGGCATTCGAGATACTGCAGCAGAGTCTCGCCGGTCGCCCCGGGACGGCTCGCCGCCTTCTGGTAGTAATTGCGAAACTGACGTTCGAGCACGCCATACATGCGCCGCAGCTTCTGCTTCTCGCGCAACTGCAGGCCATATTCGGACAAGCGCTGTTTGCGTTCGCTCTTGACGCCGCCGGGGGGCACCTCGAGCTTGCACTTGGATTCGAGCGGCTTCGCGCCGCTCTTGAGGAACAGATCAGTGCCTTCGCGACGCGAGAGCTTGCACTTGGGACCGGTATATTTAGCCATTGAAAACCCTTGAGTTTAAACGCGGCGCTTCTTGGGCGGGCGACAGCCGTTATGCGGGATCGGCGTGACGTCTTCGATGTTCGTGATCTTGAGTCCGCAGCCATTCAAGGCGCGAACCGCCGATTCACGTCCGGGCCCGGGCCCCATGACGCGCACTTCGACATTCTTGACGCCGTGTTCCTGCGCGGCATTGCCGGCGCGTTCGGCCGCCACCTGCGCCGCGAACGGCGTGGACTTGCGCGAGCCGCGAAAGCCGCAGCCGCCCGAGGTCGCCCAGGACAGCGTATTGCCCTGGCGATCGGTGATCGTGATGATCGTGTTGTTGAACGAGGCGTGCACATGCGCGATCGCGTCGAGGACGTTCTTGCGTACCTTCTTGCGCGCCGGCTTGTTGCCACCCGCGCCCTGACCCGCATTCTGCTTTTGATCGGCCATATGTTTTCTCAGCTACCTTACTTACGATTTTCCGGGCGGTGCGTTCATCTTCACGGCTTGTTTGCGCGGGCCCTTCCGGGTCCGGGCATTGGTACGCGTGCGTTGACCGCGCATCGGCAGGCCCTTGCGGTGACGGATGCCGCGATAGCAGCCCAAATCCATCAAACGCTTGATGTTCATCGACACCTCGCGGCGCAGATCGCCTTCGACGGCGAACTTCGCCACCTGGGAGCGCAAGGAGGCTACCTCGGCATCGGTCAAATCCTTGACCTTGACGCTGTACTTGACCCCGGCCGCATCGCAAATGAGCGCCGCCCGGCTGTTGCCGATGCCGAATATGTGGGTCAGGCCGATGACGACATGCTTGTTCATCGGAATATTGATGCCGGCGATACGCGCCATCTACTTCTCCCTTGAGCCTAAGGCCAAACGCAAAACGGTATTGATGCGCACCGAAAAAAGGCGCGAGAGTGTACAGAAATTCTCTCCGAGGATCAAGCCCTTAGGGAAGGCACGAGCAGCTGAGATCGAGGCCATGCGCTCAGCCCTGCCGCTGCTTGTGACGCGGATCCGAGGCGCAGATGATGTAGACGATGCCGCGACGCCGCACCACCTTACAGTTCTTGCAGATCTTCTTGACCGAAGGACGAACTTTCATTTCTTACTCCCGATGCCCCTAAGGCTGGCCTTTTTCATCAGGCCCTCGTATTGATGCGACATCATGTGC